>Ga0100380_10000417_pt1 | contig 47404 bp, 42 predicted proteins | sample CryGeymeta201504_FD_80417 | JGI IMG/M metagenome (GOLD analysis project Ga0100380, IMG submission 80417) | Groundwater microbial communities from Crystal Geyser aquifers in Utah, USA - Crystal Geyser metaG 2015-04 | ecosystem: Environmental > Aquatic > Deep subsurface > Groundwater | place... | reverse complement strand
TACCGCCTGGCGCCCATAGCGCGTTGGAACCACCCCTTCCCATCCCGAACAGGACCGTGAAACAACGCCGCGCCAATGATATTGCCCACTACGAGCAGGAAAGTAGGTCAGCGCCAGGCAAACTACTCAACGCTCCGAGTACCGGAAACACGGCACTCGGGCGTGCGCAAGCAGACGAGGTGCGCGCGCACCTCGTCTGCAGTCTGCACCGAGCATCGAGCACCTCGACTCGCCATCTGATGACGATCCCACATTGACAAGACCTGGCGCGGACCGGAATCCGGCCCGCGTTCCATTGGCCGGAGGCGTTTCATGCAACTCAAGGATTCCGTATTCATCGTCACCGGAGCCGGTTCCGGTCTGGGCGCAGCAACCGCGCGGATGCTGTCCGGCGGTGGAGCCCGGGTGCTGCTCGCCGACATCAACGAGACGGCGGGCGGCGCCGTCGCCGCCGACCTCGGGGCAGGCGCGAGATTCGTGCGCACCGATGTGGCGTCGGAGGAAAGCGCCGGGGCGGCCGTCGCGGCGGCGCTCGCGAGCTTCGGTGCACTGCACGGACTGGTGAATTGTGCCGGGATCGCGCCGGCCGAGCGGGTCGTGGGCCGGCAGGGTCCACACCGGCTCGATACCTTCCGGCGCGTCATCGAGGTCAATCTGGTCGGCAGTTTCAACATGATCCGGCTCGCCGCCGAGGCGATGAGCCACCAGGTGCCCTTCGCCTCCGGCGAGCGCGGCGTCATCGTCAGCACGGCTTCGGTCGCGGCGTTCGAGGGGCAGATCGCCCAGGCAGCCTATTCGGCCTCGAAGGCCGGCATTGCCGGAATGACCCTGCCGATCGCGCGCGAGCTGGCGCGCTTCGGCATCCGCGTGGTTGCCATCGCCCCAGGTGTCTTCGAGACGCCGATGCTGGCTGCGATGCCGCAGGAAGTGCAGGACGCGCTCGCCCACAGCGTGCCGTTCCCTTCCCGGTTGGGCCGGCCGGACGAGTACGCGGCGCTCGTGCGCCATATCGTCGAGAACGAGATGCTGAACGGCGAGGTGATCCGCCTCGACGGCGCCCTGCGGATGCAGCCAAAGTAGGCCGCGGGCTTTCGGGCACGCGGCTATGCGGCCGCGGTGGCAGTTTCGGTCGCTGGTGACTCGGCCGGGACGACGCGATTCTTGCCGGCCTGCTTGGCGCGATACATGGCGGCATCGGCCCGCCGGATCGCGCTTTCCCGGCTCTCCCCATCTTCGATCCGGGCGACGCCCGCACTGAAGGTGATGAGCAGCCGCTGGTTGTCGTGCAGGTAGAAGCGCTTGGTCAGCTCGCGCTGAACCCGGCGCATGACCTCGACCGCCTCCTCGATCGCGGTGTCCGGGATCACGATCACGAACTCTTCGCCACCGTAGCGGGCCAGCGTGTCGTGCGGGCGCAGGGCATCGCGGATCACCTGAGCGAGATGGACCAGCGCAGCGTCGCCGATCTGATGGCCATGCTCGTCGTTGATCCGCTTGAAGTTGTCGACGTCGAGCAGCGCGACGCACAGGTTGCTCGCGTGGCGGCGGGAGCGCGAGAGTTCCTGGTCGAGCGCCTCGTCGAGCCCCTTGCGATTGAGCGCGCCGGTGAGATAGTCCTGCCGCACCAGCTCGCTGGTCTGGACAAGCTCGGTTTGCAGCCGGGCGATCGCGCGCTCGGCGTCTTCGGCCCGCTCTTTCATTTCGGCGAGTTCGTCGTGTGCGCGCTGGGTGTCGAGCTGGATGGTGCGCGTCTCCCGCATCACCTCATCGACGACGAGCGAGAGTTCAGCGATGTCCTTCGCCTGGCTGATGCGCTCTGCGCAGCGGCCGATCTTGTCGTGGTAACCGCTGGTCGCCGTCGAGAAAGCCGAAAGGTTGTCGACGAAGCCCGCGAGCATCTGTTTCAGGCGGTCCTTCGCATCGTCCAGGCTCTGCTTGAGGTTGCTCTGGCGCAGGATGACGTCCTTCAGGCGCCGCTCGATGTCGGCGAGCCGCTGGACGTTCATGGGACCCGTCAGAAGGTCGCTCAGCATGCCGACCTGGCCATGCAGCCACTGATCATCCGAGCTCAGTTCGCTGATGTTCTGGACGATCAGCGTGAGCAGGTGCAGCAGTGCCGCCTTGAGCTCGGCCTGGTCTTCCGCCACCCATTGCAGGCTGAAGGCGAAGCGCCTGAAACGCAGGACGAGCGCCTCCATGTCCGGCGCGCTGCCCGTCTTCCGGAACTCCTCTGCGAGCCGGTCGGCCTCTTCGCGCAGCGACGGAGAATCGGCGAGCAGGGTGCCGATGGCGTTCTCGATGATCTGTGCGACGAGCTCCCTGAGCGCGCCGTCCTGCGCGGTGGCCGCGGCCTCCGGGGCGGCTGCAGATGCGGGCGGCAAGTCTGCCGCCAGCGCATCGGCAGGTGAGGCCGGCGACTGGCTCCAGGACGCGGTGAGCGAGTCCAGCCGCTCGAACAGCCGATCCGCGTCGGAGCCGCTCGCCTCCAGCACATGGTCGAGCGCCTGGCGCTTGCGTGCCGGCGTGAATGCGACATGCCGGCGCTCCAGCGCGGCCAGGAGCTCGCGGATCAGGCGGCTCCAGTCGTGCTCGCCGTCGGCCTGCTCTCGTGCCAGCCCGACCAGCGCGGCCTTCAGACTCGGCCAGCTTCGAAGCCTGAGCGCCGATTCGAGTTCGCGCGCGAACTTCGCCTGGCCCGGATTCGCCCGCGGCAGGGCACCGAGTATGGTCTTCAGTTCATGCTCGGGAAAAGGCTCGGCGTCGCGCCCCCCGCCGATCTCCCGGTAGAGTGTCCGGTAGTTCTCGGGGGTGGGCGGCAGGCGCCGCGCCGCGAGCCTGCGGAACGTTTCGCGGGCGATCTCGGCGGGCTGCGTCAACTCTGGCATGTCGCGCGGCGGTGCATTCGTGTGGAACCTCGACGCTCTTCTACGACCGCCGGCGGCGAGTCTTGAGACTTGCGCAGCGACCGCGCGGGACGGACGCTCATTCGACCAGCCCGCACTTGAGACCGTAGTGGGTGAGTTCCGCGTTGTTCTTCATCCGCATCTTCTCGAGCAGGCGGGCGCGATACACGCTCACGGTCTTGACGCTCAGGTTCAGCTCTGCGGCGATCTGGGAGAGCGTCTTGCCCGAGGCGATCATGCACAGCGTCTGGTATTCGCGGTCCGAGAGCTTCTCGTGGAGCGGCTTGTCGCCGTCGTCCTGGATCGCATTGGCGAGTTCCTGGGCGAGCGACGCGCTGACGTATTTCCGGCCCGCCGCCACGGTGCGGATCGCCTGGACCAGCTGTTCGGGCGCGCTTTGCTTGGTCAGGTAGCCGGAAGCCCCGGCTTTCAGCGCGCGGACGGCATATTGGTCCTCGGGATACATCGAGAGCACGAGCACCGGGAGCCGGGGGAATTCCTTCTTGATCAGCTTCAGGGCGTCGATGCCGTTGCGATCTGGCATCGAAACGTCCATCAGCACGACCTCGCATTCGCCCTCGCGCACGCGCGCGAGGGCCTCCACGCCGTTGGCGGCTTCTCCCGCCACGATCATGTCCTCGGTTTCGGACAGGATCTGGCGCAACCCCTGCCGCACGATCGCGTGATCGTCGGCAATCAGCACTCGTATCGGTCTGTTCACGTCCTGCCTCGCAGAGGTGATGACCACCCGGTCAGGTCGGTGTCCGGACCCGTTCCCGGGATGCCTGTGCGGAGGTGGCGGACGCGAAATCCCCGGCCGCCTCCGCCGGTCGCGCGGGGACACGGATGCAAACGCGCGTGCCCGAGGGTCGCGCCGTGCCGATCGCCATCGTACCGCCCAGGCCATGCACGCGTTCCCGCATGCCGCGCAAGCCGAAGGACCTGGGCTTGGACAGGTCGTCCTCTCCCACACCGCAGCCGTCGTCGATGACCTCGAGCACGGTCTCGTTGCCTTCCTGAGTCAGCCGGACCTCGACGCTCCCGGCCCGTGCGTGCTTGGCGACGTTGGTCAGGGCCTCCTGGAAGACCCGGAACAGCGCGGTCGCGGTCTCGGCATCGGGCGCGATCTCGAGGTCGGCACAGCGGACCGTGCACGGGATCCCGGTTCGCGCGCTGAAGTCCTCGGCCTGGCATTCGATCGCCGCGGCGAGCCCGAAGGCCTTGAGAATTCCCGGGCGCAGCTCGCGCGCCACCCGGCCGGCGGTCGCGATCGCGTCGTCGACGAGCTCGCTCGCCCGCCTCGCATGCACCGAGAGCTCGGCGGGCGCCTTGGCGGCGAGCCGGGCGACTTCGAACTTCACCGCGACCAGCGTGCCGCCCAGTTCGTCGTGGATGTCGCGCGCGATGCGTTCTCGTTCCTCCTCCTTGGCGCTCTCCAGGTGGGCGGACAGGTCGGCGAGCTGGCTGCGCGAGCGGCGCAGCTCGAGTTCGGTTTCCTTGCTCTGCGTGATGTTGAAGAGCGCGCCGTCCCACACGACCCCTCCCGCTTCGGAGCGCCGGGTCGACGAGCGCAGGTTGACCCATTTCTGATCCGCTGCGGGCGTGAGCACCCGGCCTTCCCAGTTGACCGCGCCGAGCGTGCCCGCCGATGCACGCAGCGCCTCGACGAGACGGTCGCGGTCCGGCTCGGGCACCATGTCGAAGAAGCGCTGCGGTTGGGAGAGCAGCTCGGCGCCCTGGATTCCGAGGACCGCGGCCGCGCCGTCGCTGACGTAAAGGAAGCGCCAGTCCGCCTCGCCGGTGCGCGTGAGCCGGAACACCATCCCCGGGATGTTCGCAGCCAGCGCGCGCAGCCGCAGCTCGCTCTCGCGGACGGAATCGAGCGCACTCCTGCGCTCGGCGCGGTTGCGGGCCTCCCGCAGTTCCCGTTCGAGCGCCGGCACCAGGCGGTCGAGCCGGTCCTTGCGCAGGTAGTCATGGGCGCCGGCGCGCATGGCGGCGACCGCGGTCTCCTCCTCGATGACGCCCGAGATGATGAGGAAGGGCAGGTCGAGCCCCAGTTCCTGGAGCAGTTCGAGCGCGGCGAGCGCGGAGAAACGCGGCATGCGGTGATCGGAAAGCACGGCATCCCACGCTTGCCGCAGGAGCGCTTCGCGCATCGCCTCGCGCGTGTCGACGCGCTCGCTCTCGCAGCGCCGGCCGGCCGCGCGGAAATGCCGCAGCAGCAGGAAGGCATCGTCTTCGCTGTCGTCGACGAGCAGCAGCCGCAGGGGACGCGGGTCTTCCGGGACGGTCGTCGGTGGCGTCATCGCCGATGCAGTCTACCCCAAGCCCGGCGAAGCGGAACCGGTCCCGCGGCTGCGCCCTAGTCGGGGACGACGGCGGTCGCCTCGATCTCGACCTTGGCGCCCTCCTCGACGAAACCGGCGACCTGCACCGCGGTCATCGCCGGAAAATGACGTCCGATGATCTCGCGGTAGGCATCGCCGATCTCGCGCAGGCGGCGATTGTATTCGGCCTGATCGGCGAGATACCAGGTCATGCGCACGATGTGCTCGGGACGCGCCCCGGCGGCCTCGATCACCGCTACCACGTTCCTCAGCACCTGGCGGACCTGATCGACCAGGTCGAGGCTGTGGAACACCATGTTGCCATCCCAGCCCACCTGGCCGGCGATGAACACCATGCGGCCCCGGGCCGAGATGCCATTCGAATAGCCGTTGGCGCGCCGCCAGCCTTCCGGATTGATCGATTCCCTCGTCATCGTCTGTCTTCCCTTCCTGGTCAAACACCCTTTCGCAGCTTGAAGCGCTGCAGCTTCCCGGTCTCGGTGCGCGGCAGCGTGGGCACGAACTCGACCGCGCGCGGATACTTGTAGGGCGCGAGCCGCCCCTTGACCCAGTCCTGCAGCTCCCGCGCGAGCGCCGCATCGGGCGCGCGATCCTTGCGGGGCACGATGAAGGCCTTGACGATGCTGCCGCGCTCTTCGTCCGCCACCCCGATCACCGCGCACTCGGCGACCGCGGGATGGGTCATCAGGGCGTCCTCGACTTCGGGCCCGCTGATGTTGTATCCGGCCGAGATGATCATGTCGTCGGCGCGGGCCTGGAAGAAGTAGTAACCGTCCTCGTCCATGAGGTAGGCGTCGCCGGTGAAGTTCCAGCCCGAGCGCACGTAGCGGGTCTGGCGTTCATCGGCGAGGTAGCGGCAGCCGGTCGGGCCCTGAACCGCCAGCATCCCGACGGTTCCGGGTTGGACCGTGTTTCCGTCCGCGTCGCACACCCGCGCGCGATAGCCGGGGATCGGCCGCCCGGTGGCGCCGGGCCGGATGTCCGCGCCTGCGGCCGAGATGAAGATGTGGAGCATCTCGGTGGCGCCGATGCCGTCGATGATGTCGATCCCGGTCGCCTCTTTCCAGAGCTGCCGCGTCGACACCGGCAGGGCCTCGCCCGCAGAGACGCATTTCTCGAGCGAGGAAAGATCGAAGCCGGCGGCGAGCGGCGCCATCATCCGGTAGAAGGTGGGCGCGGTGAAGACGATGCTCGCCCGATGGTGCTGCACCGCGCGCAGCAACTCCTCCGGGGTGAGCTTCTCGATCAGCACCGTCGAGGAACCGAATCGCATCGGGAAGAGCAGCAGCCCGCCGAGGCCGAAGGTGAAGGCGAGCGGCGGCGTGCCGAGGTAGACGTCGCCGGCGACCGGTTTCAGGATCGAGCGCGGGAAGCTGTCGCAGATCGCCATCACGTCGCGGTGGAAGTGCATCGTGCCCTTGGGCAGGCCGGTCGTGCCCGAGGTGAATGCGATGAGCGCGGTGTCCTCGGCGGCCGTATCGACGTTGCGGAAGTCGGCCGGCTTGTCGCGCAGGCGGGATTCCAGCCCCGCTTCGTCGTGGAAGTGCAGGATCATCGAGAGCGAGTCGCAGCGCGTGCGCGCGATCTCCAGCTCCTCGGCCAGCGCCGAATCGCACAGGGCGTGGCTTACCTGCGCCTTGGTGACGATGTCGGTGAGCTCCTTGGCGCGCAGCAGCGGCATGGTCGCGACCGCGATCGCGCCGGCCTTCATGACCGCGAACCAGCATGCCGCCATCATCGGAGAATTGGCCCCGCGCAGCAGCACGCGGTTTCCGGGAATGAGCGAGAGGTCCTCGACCAGCACGCGGGCGATTCGGTTCGAGAGTTCGAGCAGTTGCCGGTAGGTGAGATCCCCGCGCGGAGAGCGGATCGCGAAGCGATCGCCCCAGCCGCGCTCGATCGCGCGGTCGAGCAGCTCGGTCGCGCAATTGAGCCGCTGCGGATAGTGCAACTCGGGCAGGTCGAAGATCAGCTCTGGCCAAAGGGATCGCGGCGGCAGGTTTTCCGCGGCGAAGGTGTCGACATGTGCGGTGTAGGACATTGCTCAGCTCCCCCTCGATTGCCGGACTAGTTCGCGCGCGATCACCAGCTTCTGCACCTCGCTCGCGCCTTCGTAGATGCGCAGGGCGCGAATCTCCCGGTAGAGACGCTCGGCGATGTTCCCGCGCGTCACGCCCAGCCCGCCGAAGAGCTGGAGCGCGGAATCGATTACGGTCTGCGCCGATTCGGTGGCGTGCAGCTTGGCCATCGCCGCGTACATGCTCACACGCTCGCCGCGATCGCGCTCCCACGCGGCGCGACTGGTGAGCAGCGCAGCGGCGTCGATTGCGGTCGCCATCTCCGCGAGCCTTCCCTGCGTCATCTGGAAATCGGCCAGCGTGCGGCCGAACATCCGGCGCGCGCCCGCGTGCGCGATGGCCTCGTCGAGGGCCCGGCGTGCGAAGCCGAGCGCCGCCGCGGCGACCGAAGTGCGGAACACGTCGAGCGTCGCCATCGCGATCCGGAACCCCTCGCCCGGTGCGCCGATCAAGGCATCCGGGCCGACCCGGCAGTTCTCGAAGTGCAGGCTGGCGAGCGGGTGGGGGGCGATCGTCTCGATCGGCGGGCCGACCGTGAGGCCGGCGGCGTCCGCCTCCACGACGAAGGCGGACAGGCCGCCCGCGCCCGGCGCCTCGCCGGTCCTGGCGAAGACCACGTAGAAATCTGCGATGCCCGCGTTGGAGATCCAGGTCTTCGCGCCGTCGATCCGGTAGCCGCCTTCGACCGGAGCGGCTGCGCACGAGAGCGCGGCGACGTCGGAGCCGGCCTCCGGCTCCGAGAGCGCGAAGGCGGCGATCGCCTCTCCGGCCGCGACCCGCAGCAGGGTGCGGCTGCGCTGCCCCGCGGTGCCGAAGAGCGAGATCGCGCCGCTGCCCAGGCCCTGCATGGCGAACGAGAAATCGGCGAGCGCGCTGCGGTAGGCGAAGGTCTCGCGCAACAGGCACAGGGCACGCGCATCGAGCTCGGGCAGCGCGCCGCCCCAGGCCTGCGGCACGCAGTAGCGCAGCCAGCCCGCGGCTCCGAGCCGCTTCACCAGTTCCCGGCAGCGCAGCCGCAGGTCGGTCTCGTCATCTTCCTCCGCCAGATGTTCCGCGGCCCAGGCGCGCGCGCGCGCCGCGAGCGCGCGATGGGCATCGTCGAAGAAGGGCCAGCCGGTATCGGTGAGGCTCGCCGCCATGGTTCAATCCCCGCGGAATTCGGGCTTGCGTCTGGCGGCGAAGGCCTCGTAGGCGCGGCGGAAGTCCTCGCCCTGCATGCACAGCGCCTGCGCCTGCGCCTCGTGCTCGATCGCCTCCTCGAGGCCCATCGCCCATTCCTGATGCAGCATCCGCTTGGTCATCGCGTGCGCGAAGGTGGGGCCGGAGGCGAGCTGCGCCGCGAGCGCGTGTGCCTCGGCCGCCAAGACGTCGGGTTCGCAGAGCCGGTTGAAGAAGCCCCACGCCAGGCCTTCTTCTCCGGAGAAACTGCGGCCGGTGTAGAGCAGCTCGGCGGCGCGGCCCTGCCCGATGAGCCGCGGCAGCATCGTGCAGGCGCCCATGTCGGCGCCGCTCAGGCCCACGCGCGCGAACAGGAAGGCGGTGCGCGCGCGCTCGGTGCCCAGGCGCAGATCCGATGCCAGCGCGAGGATCGCTCCGGCGCCCGCGCACACGCCGTCGACCGCGGCGATGACCGGCTGGGGGCAGGCCCGCATCGCCCGCACCACGTCCCCGGTCATGCGCGTGAACGAGAGCAGCTCGGGCACGCGCATGCGCGTGAGCGGGCCGATGATCTCATGCACGTCGCCGCCCGAGCAGAAGTTGCCGCCGGCACCGGCGAGCACGACCGCCTTCACGTCCGCGGCCTCGCGCAGTGCGCCGAACAGATCGCGCAGCTCGGCGTAAGACTCGAAGGTCAGCGGGTTCTTGCGCTCCGGGCGGTCGAGCGTCAGGGTGGCGACGCCATCCTGTGCCTGCCAGCGGAAATGCCGCGCGCTGTAGGCGGCCATGCCCGCGCTCATTTGGCCGGCCTCGGCTCCAGGGTGGCGACATGCGCCTTGAGTTCCGCGAGCAGCGCGTAGAGTTCGTGCTTTCTCGCATCCGCGAGCCCGGCGAAGAGCTCGACGATCCAGTGCTCGTGCTCACGCGCCATCGCGCCGAACACTTCGCGACCCTTCTTCGTCAGCTTGACCATGTAGGCGCGCCGGTCGCGCGGGTTGTCCTCGCGCACCACGAGGTTCTCGGCCACGAGCTGGTCGGTGATCCCGGTGACATTGCCCCCGGTGACCATCATGCGCCGGGCGAGCTCGCCCATCTTCAGCCCTTCGGGATGGCGCTCGAGCTGCGACATCAGGTCGAAGCGCGGCAACGTGGTGCCGAAGGCGAGCCGCAGCCGGGAACGGATCTGCGCCTCGACGAGATTGGTGCAACTGAGCATCCGCAGCCACAGGCGCAGATCCTCGTGATGTTCCGCGGTCATCCGGGTCTCGTGGTCGCGCTGCGTGCGCGGTTTCCTGCCGTGGGTCGTAGCCATTCATCCTCCTCCTGTTCTGCCCGCCCCGGATCGAATTCCTCGTCCTATACCGCACCCGGCGGCACGGCCCGGGCGAGATTGCGCTCGAGCTGCTCGCGGCCGGTGAGGTACTGCGGCGGCCAGAACTGCCGGGCGTGGCCCTGCGCCGCGGCCGCGTGCAGCGTGAAATAGGGATCGGCGAGGTGCGTGCGCGCGAGCGCGACCAGGTCCGCGCGCCCGGCGGCGATGATGCTGTTCACCTGATCGGCCTCGTAGATGTTGCCGACCGCCATGGTGGCGAGCCCCGCTTCGTTGCGGATCCGGTCCGCGAACGGCGTCTGGAACATCCGCCCATAGACCGGCCGCGCTTCCCGCGAGGTCTGGCCGGCCGAGACGTCGATCAGATCGCAGCCGGCATCCGCGAACGCACGGGCGATGACGACCGAGTCCTCGGGGGTGATGCCGCCCGCGACCCAGTCGGTCGCCGAGATGCGCACCGACATCGGCCGCTCTTCGGGCCAGACTGCGCGCACCGCCCGGAACACCTCGAGGGGATAACGCAGGCGGTTTTCCAGGCTGCCGCCCCAGGCATCGGTGCGCCGGTTGGTCAGCGGGCTGATGAATGCGGACAGCAGGTAGCCGTGCCCGCAGTGCAGCTCCAGCATGTCGAAGCCGCATTCGATCGCGCGCTGCGCGGCGGCGACGAACGCATCGCGCACGCGTGCCATGTCCCGCGCGTCCATCTCGCGCGGCACCTGGTTGGCCGGTCCCCAGGCGATCGCGGATGGCGCGACGAGCGGCCAGTTGCCCTCCGAAAGCGGCTCGTCCATGCCCTCCCAGCCGAGCCCGGTCGAGCCCTTGGGCCCGGCGTGTCCGAGCTGGAGGGCGATGCGGGCACGGCTGCGCGTGTGGACGAAATCGACGATGCGCTTCCACGCCGCGACATGCTCATCCTTGTACAGCCCGGCGCATCCGGGCGTGATGCGTCCCTCGCGGGAAACGTCTGTCATCTCCGTGAACACCAGACCGGCGCCGCCCTGGGCTCGCGCGCCGTAGTGCACCAGGTGGAAGTCTCCGGGCGTGCCGTCCTCGGCCGAATACATCGACATCGGCGAGACGACGACGCGGTTCGCGAGCCGCATTCCGCGCAGCCGGAAGGGCAGGAACATCGGGGCGACGGGCTTTGCACCGGCTCCGGCGCGCTCGGTGAGAAAGGCCTCCACCCCGCGCACGAAGCCGGGGTCGCGGCTGCGCAGATTGTCGTGGCCGATGCGCTGGCTGCCGGTGAGCAGCGAGTAGGCGAACTGCGTGGGTTCGAGATGGACGTAGCGCGCCACGTTCTCGAACCATTCCATGCGGTTGCGCGCCGCGTTCTGGAGCTTCAGCGCCTCGAGGCTGCGCTCGGCCTGGTAGCGGGCGAGCGCGTCTTCGATCCGGGGTTCGTCGCGCAGCGTGGCCGCGAGCGCGATCGCGTCCTCCATCGCCAGCTTGGTGCCCGAGCCGATCGAGAAGTGGGCGGTGTGCGCGGCGTCTCCGATCAGCACCAGATTCCCGTGATACCAGCGCTCGCACAGCACGCGCGGGAAGTTGAGCCACGCCGATCCGCGCGCGTGGCCGGCATTCACGAGCAGCGGTTCGCCTTCGAGCTGGCGGGCGAAGAGCTTCTCGCAGAAGGCGATGGACTCCGCGGTGCTCGCCCGGTCGAGGCCGGCCGCATGCCAGGTCTCCTCGCGCGTCTCGACGATGAAGGTGCTGGTGTCCTCGTCGAATCGGTAGGCATGGGCCTGGAACCACCCCCATGGCGTTTCTTCGAAGATGAAGGTGAAGGCGTCGAGCCTGCGGTGCGTGCCGTACCAGATGTAGCGGCACTTGCGCACGTCGATGTCGGGTTTGAACAGCGCCGCGTAGCGCTGGCGGGTGCGCGAATGGATGCCGTCGGCGGCGACGATCAGGTCGTAGCCGGCGAGGCTCTCCGGGTCGAGCGCGTTGGTCTCGAATGCGACCTGCACGCCGCGTTCGAGGGCGCGGTGCTGGAGGATGTCGAGCAGCGCGCGGCGGCTCAGGCCGGCGAAGCCGTGGCCGGTGGAAGTCGTGAGGGTGCCCTTGAAATGGATGTCGATCCCGTCCCAGTGACGGAAGCGGCGCAGGATGCGATCGTGGGTGGCGGGATCGGCCTCGGCGAAGTTCGACATCGTCGCGTCCGAGAACACCACGCCCCAGCCGAACGTGTCGTCGGCGCGGTTGCGCTCCCAGACCGTGACCTCGTTCGCCGGATCCGCATTCTTCATGAGGATGGCGAAATACAGCCCCGCCGGCCCGCCGCCGATGCAGCCGATTCTCATGGCCATTCCCCCAAAGCACCCCCACATCGCTCCGGGCGATTATACCCGCCGCGAGATATTCAGGGTTGAACCATGGGGGATCGGATATAGACCGGATCCAGGTTCGTGCGTGGGATCAGGCCGGGCGTGTGGCCGCGAGATCGACCGCCGAGCGCGTCAGCCCGGGATCGGACCTGAGGCGGTGCTTGGCGACCCGGTGGGTGGGCGTATGCGGGAGCGCCTCGACGAAGGCGACATAGCGCGGCAGCTTGTGGGCGGCGAGCCGCCCGGCGCACCATCGAGCGAGGTCGGCTGCGTTCAGGCGCTCGCCCGGCTTGAGGACGGCGGCGACCAGGATCTCGTCCTCGCCCAGCTCGGAAGGCACTGCGATCGCCGCCGCTTCCTGGATCGCGGGGTGCGATCCGATGACCTGGTCGAGTTCCGCTCCGGAGACGTTCTCCCCGCGGCGGCGGATGATGTCCTTGAGGCGTGCGACGAAGGTGACCTCGCCCGCGGCGTCGCGGCGCACCAGGTCGCCGGTGCGAAACCAGCCCTCGCGCACCGCCGCGATGCTCGCCTCCGGGTCGCGGAAATAGCCCTGCATCAGGATCGGCGTCTTCACCCACAGCTCGCCGGCCTCGTCCGGCGCGCATTCCCTGCCGGCCTCGTCGAGCACGCGCAGGCCGGCGAAGGGGCGCTGCGGGTCGGGGTGGCGCGCCGCGCGCCCCATGCTGCCGGGCTTCGGCACCGCGTCCCAGACCTGGTTGATCGCGCCCGGCACCTCCGTCATGCCGTAGCCTTCGATGAGCACCGGGATGCCGAATTCCTCGCGCAGGACCTCGCGCAGCCGCGGCGGAATCGGTGCGCCGTAGAGCTTGCGGATGGCATGGGGCACGAACTCGGCGCGCCGCCGCCGTGCCAGGATGTTGCCCACCGTCGCGATGATGTTGACCTCGGTGGCCCCGGTGCGGGCCGCGAAGCGCCAGAAATTCGAGGCGGAGAAACGCGGCGCGACGATCAGTGTGGCGCCGGACGCCGCGCTGCCGGCCAGAGAATAGAACAGCGCGTTGATGTGGAAGAAGGGCAGCACGCACAGCAGGCGGTCGTCGGGCTGCAGGTGCATGCGCTCGACGAAGGCCTCGCCCGCGCGCACGAAGTTGCGCTGGCTGTGGAGCACGCCCTTGGGCGCGCCGGTCGTCCCCGAAGTGTAGAGCAGCAGGCAGGTGTCTTCCGGCCGCGCCGCGCAGGCAGGTGGGGCGGCCCCGGCGCCGAGGCTCGCGAAGTCCTCGGCCTGCTCCCGTGCGCCGTCGAAGCAGAAGACTCGCGAGGCGTATCCCGATTTCCGAAGGGCATCCCGGCGCGTTCCCAGCGCTTCGGCGGCGGCGAAGATCGCGGCGGGCTGCGCGTGGTCGAGGAGTGCTGCGATCTCGGCCGCGGTCAGCTCGGGGTTGAGCGGCATCAGGATCGCGCGAAGCCGCGAAGCCGCGAACAGCAGCAGCACGGTCTCGATGCGGTTGCGCGAGACGACCGCCACCCGCGCGCCGTCCCCGATGCCACGCGCTGCGAGCCCGGCCGCGAGCCGACCCACCCGTGCCTCGCATTCCGCCCAGCTCACGGTGCGGCTGCCGTCGGTCAGGAACGCAGCGCCGGGAATCGCGGCGGCCCGGCTCGCCAGCAGACCGGGCAGCGTCTCGCCGTGGGGCGGGTAGTGCCGGATGACTTCCAGCGGAGACAGCTCATCATCGCTCACTCGATGACCCCGGCGCCGCGCAGGCGCTCGACCTCCTTCTCGTCCATGCCGAGCAGCTCGCGCAGGATCTGCGCGCCGTGCTGCCCGCGCAGCGGGGGCGGATCGCGATACTCGATCGGCGTCGCAGACATGCGGATGGGATTCCCCACGAGGGAAACGCGGCCGGCCAATGGGTGTTCCAGTTCGATCTTCATGCCGCGATGGATCACCTGAGGATCGGCGAAGACCTCTTCGATCCGGTTGATCGGACCGCAGGGAACACCCGCGGCTTCGAGGCGCTCGACCCACTCGCGGCTGCGCCGTTGGGCCATGATGGGCTCGAGGAGTGCGACGAGCGGCGCTCGGTTCGCCACTCGCGCCCGGTTGGTGGCGAAGCGCGGATCGTCGGCGAGCCCGGGCCGCCCGATCGCCTCGCAGTAGCGGCGGAACTGGCCGTCGTTGCCGACCGCGACGATGACATCGCCGTCGGCGGCTGCGAAGCTCTGGTAGGGCACGATGTTGGGGTGGGCGTTGCCGAGCCGTCCGGGCGAGCGGCCGCTCGCGAGATAGTTCGTCGCCTGGTTGGCCAGCATCGCCACCGTGCAGTCGAGCAGCGCGAGCTCGATGGTCTGCCCCTCGCCGGACCGCGCGCGGTGGGCCAGCGCGGCGAGCACCGCCACCGCCGCATACATGCCCGTCATGAGATCGGTGACCGCCACCCCGACCTTGAGCGGCCCGGCGCCGGGCTCGCCGTCGGGCCGGCCGGTGATGCTCATCAGGCCGCCGAGCCCCTGGACGATGAAGTCGTAGCCGGCCTCGCGCGCGCGCGGCCCGTCCTGGCCGAAGCCGGTGATCGAGCAGTAGATCAGCCGCGGGTTGAGCGCAGCGAGGCTCGCGTGGTCGAGCCCGTAGCGCGCGAGCGCGCCGACCTTGTAGTTCTCGATCAGGACGTCGCTCTTTGCGGCCAGCTCGCGCGCGATACGGGCGCCCTCGGGCCGCGCCAGGTCGAGCGCGATCGAACGCTTGCCGCGGTTGGCGCACAGGCAATAGGCGGACTCGGCGGTGTCGCGCCCGGCCTCGTCCCTGAGCCAGGGCGGACCCCATGCGCGCGTGTCGTCGCCGGTGCCGGGGCGCTCGACCTTGATCACTTCCGCGCCCAGATCGGCCAGCAACTGGCTGCACCAGGGGCCGGCGAGCACGCGCGAGAGGTCGAGGACGCGCAGGTCCTTCAACGGGCCGGTCATTCCGAACAGGAGGCGGGGGGGACGGGGGCCAAGGTTTCGGGTTCCAGGTTTCGGGTTCGGATGCGGCGGTAATATAGCCGTTTTTCCGGGACCGCCCCAGGGACGTCATGCCGAGACATCTCGTCGTCGCCGCACTCGTGCTGCTGGCCTGCCGTGCCGCGGCAGGGGTGGAGATCACGCTGGTTCACGATCTGGATTCGGCGCGCTCGGCCACGCTCGCCGCGCTGGCGGCGCAGTTCAACGGCGCCGGTGGTCATGGGCGCGTGGTCGTCGAGAAGTCCCGCGCACGCGGTTCGGGGAGCGGGGCCGCGCCCCGCCTGGTGCTGCTGCGCGATGATGACGACATGAGCCCCGCGGGCGGCCGGCGCATCCTCCCGCTGGAGCGTTTCATGGCGCGCAACGGCAAGCCGCTCGATGCCCGGCGCTTCTACCCCGCGCTGCGCGAGGCGGCGGGCGACGCCAGCGGGCGGCTGAACGCGCTGCCGATGGCCTATTTCCTTCCGGTGCTGTACTACAACAAGGACGCGCTCCGTAGCGCCGGAACGCCGGCCGCGGCGCCCGCGACCTGGCTCACGCTCCAGGAGGCCGCCGGTGCCCTCCATGACGCCGGAATGGAATGTCCGTACACCTCTTCGTGGCCGGTTTGGGTGCACCTGGAGAACACTTCCGCCCAGCACCACGAGCCGTTCGTCGCGCCGGGGCCGGGCGCACTTCGGCTCGCCTTCAACGGCCTCGTCAACGTCAAGCATGTGGCCGTGCTGTCGAGCTGGTTTCGCAGCGGCTACTTCCGGCTGTTCGGCACCGCCGACGAGGCCGACACCCGCTTCGCCTCCGGAGCCTGTGGCCTGCTGACCAGCGGCTCGGACGCGCGGGTGAGGATCGCGCGCGAGGCCGGCTTCGATTTCGGCATGGCCGAGCTGCCCTATCACGACGATGTCTACGGCGTCACGCCTGCATCGGTCGCCCCGGGCGGAGGCTCGCTGTGGGTGCTCGCCGGCGGCAAGCGCGACGAGGACCGGCTCGCGGCGCGCTTCATCGCGTTCCTGATCGAGCCGTCGGTCCAGCGGCGGTGGGTCGCGGAATCGGGTTTCCTGCCGCTCGGCCCCTCCTCCGGGGTGGCCGAGGTGGCGGGGCTCGGCAAACCGCCGGCGTCTCTGCTCGCCGTGCGGCTCACCGAACGGCGCAGGCTCGCGGACGCCCGGGTGCGATCGGGCGACGCGTACCGTGCCATGCGCCGCATCGTGGGCGAAGAACTCTCGGCGGCGTGGGTCGACGGCAAGCCGGCCAAGACCGCGCTCGACGCGGCGGTGGCGCGCGGCAACGCGGCGCTCGGTGCGAAGCGGTGAAGCCCTGGCCGTACCCGCACGTCATCGCGCACCGCTGCGGCGGGATGGCCGCGCCGGAGAACACGCTGGCGGGCCTGCGTGCCGCCGCTCGAACGGGCTGTCGCGCGGTCGAATTCGATGTGATGCTCTCGGCGGACGGAACGCCGTTCCTGATCCACGACGAGACGCTCGAGCGCACCACCGACGGGCACGGGTTCGTCGCGCAGACGGGCGATGCGTGGCTGCGCGCGCTCGACGCCGGCATTCGCCATGATCCCGCATTCGCGGGCGAGCGGCTGCCGCGGCTGGAGGAGGCGATCGCCGCCTGTCGGAAGCTGGGTCTGTGGGCCAACGTCGAGATCAAGCCGGCCGCCGGGCACGAGGCGCATACCGGCGAGGTCGTCGCCCGCGTGCTCGCGCGCCACTGGCGCGGCGAGCCGCCACTGCTGTCCTCGTTTTCCGGGACGGCCATCGAGGCCGCCGGATCACGGGCCCCGCAGTTTCCGCGCGCGCTGCTCGTGGAGGATCTGGCCGGGGACTGGCGGGCCAGCGCGCTTCGGCTCGGCTGCCGCGCGATCCACACCGATGCTGCGCGGCTGCGGCCGGGCGGGATCGAGGCCGTGCATGCGGCCGGATTGTGGCTCGCCGTCTATACGGTCAATGATGCGCAGCAGGCACGCCGGCTGCTCGACGGGGGCGTGGATGCGCTGTTCACCGACCGGATCGATGCCATCTGCGTGGGCGCGGCGACCGGCCCGTAGAGACAAACGCTTACAATTTTCGCTGTGCGTTGGCGTTACCATGCCGTTAATGGAGCGTGGGGCCGTCCCATGGCGAAGGAGACAACATGAAAGGCAGACTTCTCATCCTGTGCGCCGCCGCAGCGGCGCTTTCTCAAATCGGGAGCGCGGCCGCGGCCGGGATCGACGAGCGGCAGGCGAATCAGGAACGGCGGATCCAGCAGGGTCTGGCGTCCGGCCAGCTCACCGAGCGCGAAGCGGCGCGGCTGCGAAGCAACAAGGTGGAACGCATGCAGGAGCGGGCGCAGGGCGACGGCGTGGTGACACCCAGGGAGCGCGCCCGCATCCAGCACCAGCAGGACGTGCAGAGCCGCCGCATCTACAAGCAGAAGCATGACCGCCAGCGCGACCTGAACCACGACGGCGTGCAGGATCGCCCGGCGCGCAGCCCGCGTTCGCTGGCGCCGAGCTGAGCCTCAGCCGCGCGCGGCCGACCAGCCGCGCGCGCAGCGTACGGCGGCGCGCCAGGTCGCCATCATCGCCTGCGCCCGCTCTGAGTCCATCCGCGGTTCGAACACACGATCCGCCTTCCAGGAGTCGCGGATCGCGTCGCTCGAAGGCCACACTCCGGCAGCGAGGCCGGCGAGCGCTGCGGCGCCCAGCGCCGTGGTCTCCTTGATCCTGCCGCGCGCCACCGGCACCCCGAGCAGGTCGGCCTGGAGCTGCATCAAGAGCGCGTTGGCGCTCGCGCCGCCATCCACGCGAAGCTCGCGCATTCCGGCGCCGTGCGAACGCATCGACTGCGCGAGCTCCGCCGACTGGCAGGCGATCGCCTCGAGCACGGCGCGGCACAGGTGCGCGCGGCCGGTTCCGCGGGTCAGTCCCACGATGGTGCCGCGCGCCGAAGCGTCCCAGTAGGGCGCACCCAGTCCGGTGAAGGCGGGCACGAAGACCACGCCGCCGCTGTCCTCGACCTGCGCCGCCAGCGCCTCCACCTGGGCCGCCGAGTCCAGGATGCCGAGCGCATCGCGCAGCCACTGCACCGCCGCGCCGGCGACGAACACGCTGCCCTCGAGCGCGTACTCCGGGTCGTCCGAGCTTCGCGCAGCGCAGGTGGTGAGCAGGCCGGCGTTCGAGGCGAGCGGCTGCGCACCGGTGTGCGCGAGCATGAAGCAGCCGGTCCCGTAGGTGTTCTTGATCATGCCGGGAGCATGGCAGCCCTGCCCGAAGAGCGCGGCCTGCTGGTCGCCGGCGATGCCCCCGAGCGCGATCGGGGCGCCGAACAGCTCCGGCGTGCTCTCCGCGTAGATCCCGCTCGAACGGGAGACTTTCGGGAGCAGTTCCATCGGCACTCCGAACAGCGCGGCGAGTTCCTCGTCCCAGCGGCCGGCATGGATGTCGAAAAGCATCGTGCGGGAGGCGTTCGAGGGTTCGGTCACATGCAGCCGCCCGCCGCTGAGCTTCCACGCGAGCCAGGTATCGATCGTGCCGCAGGCGAGCTCTCCGCGGCCGGCGCGTGCGCGTGCGTCCGGCACGTGATCCAGCAGCCAGGCGATCTTGGTCGCCGAGAAGTACGGGTCGAGCACGAGGCCGGTCCTCGCGCGGATGAGCTCCCCGGCGCCCGCGGCCTTCAGCCGCTCGCAGGCCGGCGCGGTGCGGCGATCCTGCCAGACGATGGCGTTGGCGATCGGCGTTCCGGTCCTGCGATCCCAGAGAACGGTGGTCTCGCGCTGATTGGCGATGCCGATTGCCGCGATGTCGCGCGCGGAGAGCCCCGCGCGTGCGATCGCCTCGCGCGCCACGGCGAGCTGGTCGTTCCAGATCGCCAGCGGGTCGTGTTCGACCCAGCCCGGCTGCGGGAAGATCTGCGGGAGTTCCTTCTGCGCGAGTGCGCGGATGCTGCCTTCCTCGTCGAAGACGATGGCCCGCGAGCTGCTGGTGCCCTGGTCGAGGGCGAGGACGAATTTCATGGGACGGGCTCCCGGGTCGCGCGCGCATGCAGCGCCGATGCGCGCCAACGTAGCGCAAGCCGCCGGCGCTGTCGAGCGCGCCGCGCCCGCTACGCGGCCGCGCCTGGAACGCGTGCCATCCAGCGGGCGATCTCGGTGTCGAGCTCGCACCCGTGATTGAGCACCGCATCCAGGGCGCGGGTGATGGGCATGTCGACGCCGAGGCTGCGTGCGAGCGCGGCGACCCCTTCGACCGAGAAGGCACCTTCGGTGACCTGCCGGCGTTCGGCCAGCACGTCGGGCAGGCGCCGGCCTTCGCCCAGGGCCACGCCCAGCGAGGTGTTGCGCGATGCGAGGCTGTTGGCGGTGAGCATGAGGTCGCCGAGTCCGGCGAGACCCAGGAAGGTCGCGGGCTGCGCCCCCTTTGCGACGCCGAACCGGATCTCCTCCTCGAGGCCGAGCGTGATCAGGGTGGCGCGTGCGTTCTCGCCCAGCCTGCGTCCGGCGGCGATGCCGCTCGCGATCGAGATCACGTTCTTCATCACTCCACCCACCGCGGCTCCGGTCACGTCGTCCGAACGGTGGATGCAGAAGCGCGTGCTCGAAATCTGCCGCGCGAGATATGCACCGATCGCGGCATCGGCGCAGGCGAGCACCACGCCGCAGGGCAGGTCTGAGGCGATCTCGCGCGCGAACGAAGGGCCCGACAGGACCGCGACCACCGCCTGCGGGAGCGTCTCGGCGAGCACCTCGGGCATGAGCGCGTGGCTGCCGCGCTCGATGCCCTTGGAGCAGCTCACCACCGGTGTGCCTTCGCGCAGCCCCGCACGCATGCGGCCCGTCACCTCGCGCAGGTGCTGCGCCGGCACCGCCGTCAGGAGGAAATCGCGGCCGCGAACGGTTTCGCCGAGATCATTGGTCGCACGGATGCCGGCGGCGATGGGCACGTCGGGGAGGAAGAGCGTGTTGACGCCCTCGCCGTCGATCGCCGCGACCACCTCGGGCTCGCGCGCCCAGAGCAGCACCTCGTGATCGGCCCGGCGCAGCACGCAGGCCATCGCCGTTCCGAACGCGCCCCCGCCGACGATCCCCACCCGTGCCATATGCTATATTAGCACCGCAGTTGGCTCTGACAATAATCAGGATCCGAAATCATCGGACCGAAACGCCGGTCCGGTTCATCGCTCTGAAAACAGGAGGATGTCATGGCTCGCCGTCTGAAGACTCTCGCACTCGCATTCACTTCCCTTTCCCTCGCAGCGGGGTTCGCGCTGGCACAGCCGGTGGAGGAGGAACTGGTCCTCATCACCCCGGTCGCGAAGACACTCACCGATCCCACGCTGGCCGATTTCGCGAAGTATGCGAAGGAGAAGTGGAACGTCACGGTGAAGACCAGCGCTCTGGCGGCCGGAACGCCGGTGTCCTACGGGCGCATCGTCGAATGGAAGGGCCGCCCGGAGGTCGACATCTTCTGGGGCGGCGAGAGCGCGCTCTTCGACAAGCTCTCCGAGCAGAAACTGCTCTCGAAGCTCGATCTGCCGCAGGCCACGGTCGATGCGATCCCCGCGACCATCGGCAAGCCGAGGCCGATCTACCTGAAGGATCCGAAGGGTTTCTGGATCGGCACCGTGCTCGAGCCCTACGGGCTGGTGTATCAACCCAAGGTGCTCGCGCGGCTCGGCGTTCCGGTGCCCAAGGACTGGGACGACCTGCTGCACCCCAAGCTCAAGGGCCATGTCGCGCAGTGCGCCCCGACGCGCTCGAGCAGTTCGCACGCGACCTACGAGGTGATCCTTCAGCGTGAAGGCGACGACAAGGGCTGGGCCTGGCTCAAGCGCCTGGGCGCGAACACGGGGATCTTCACCGCGCGCAGCCGCGACGTTCCTTCGGTGGTCGCGCGCGGCGAATTCGCGGCCGGTTTCGCGGTGCCCAGTTACATGGCCTTCGAGGACCGGCTGGCCGGCTTCGACATCAAGTTCGTCGCCCCGAAGACCGCCTGGATCACGCCCGAGCCGATCGCCGTGCTCGCAGGTGCGAAGCATCCGAAGGCGGCGCGCGCCTTCATCGAGTACATGCTCTCCGAGCGCGGCCAGCGGGTGGCGATGGAGCGGGGCGTGTTCCCGATCACGCCGAAGTTCCGCGTGCAGGGTGCGCCGGGCTCGCGCGCTGAAATGGCGGTGGAGTTCACCGGCGGGGTGCGCTCCTACTTCGACATCGACGTGACCAACATCTACGACGATGCGAAGGCACAGGCGCGCTACCAGCCCGTGAACGAGCAGTTCCGCAAGGAGATCGAGTCGGCCTGGGAAACCCTCAAGCGCTGAGCGCGACCGGCGCATGCGCATCGGCGCACAGGGCCTGAGCAAGCGCTTCGGCCCGCTGGAGGTGGTCAGCGGGGTGAGCTTCTCCATCGAGGAGGGCGAGATGTTCACCCTGCTCGGCCCTTCGGGCTGCGGGAAGACGACGCTGCTGCGGCTGATCGCCGGTTTCTACACGCCGGACGCGGGCGAGATCCGCTTCGACGGCCGCGTGGTCAACGCGCTGCCGCCACACGAACGCGGCATCGGGATGGTGTTCCAGAACTACGCGCTGTGGCCGCACATGACGGTGTTCGAGAACACCGCCTATGGGTTGAAGCTGCGCAGGGTCGCAGCCGCCGAGATCGCGCAGCGCGTCGGCGGCGTGATCGAGAAGGTGAAGCTCACCGGACTCGCCGAGCGCTATCCGGGGCAGCTCTCGGGCGGCCAGCAGCAGCGGGTCGCGCTGGCGCGCGCGCTCGTGCTCAATCCGAAGATCCTGCTGCTGGACGAGCCGCTGTCCAACCTCGACGCGAAGATCCGCATCCAGGTGCGCGCCGAGATCCGCAAGCTGCAGAAGGAACTCGGCATCACCACTGTCTACGTGACCCACGACCAGGAAGAGGCCCTCACGCTGTCGGACCGCATCGCGGTCTTCAACAAGGGCAAGGTGTTGCAGCTCGGCCCGCCGAAGGCGCTCTACGAGCGTCCGGAGAACCGCTTCGTCGCCGACTTCATCGGCATCAACAACCTGATCGACGGAACGGTGGAGACGGCGGACGCGAGCGAGCGCAGCCTGCGCGTGCGAACCGCGCTCGGCGTGCTCGAGGTCCTGATGGACGAGCGCTTCCGTCCGGGAGACCGCTGCGTGGTTTCGGTGCGCCCCGAGAACGCCACCCTCGACGGCGAGCCCGCGCCGGGGCGCAACCTGGCGGCGGGCCGGATCGTGTTCGCCGCCTACCTCGGCAACGCCGTGCGCTATGACGTGGATCTGGGCGAGGGCATCGTGTTCAAGGTGGATATCCGCGATCCCTGGCATCACCAGCAGTTGCCGATGGGCACTCCGGTCGCGGTCGGTTTCGAAGCCGCCAGCACCGTGGCGATGCCGGGATGAAACTGCCGCGGGCCTCCGGCGCGGCCCTCGGATTCGGCCTGATCTGGGCCTTCCTCATCCTGTTCGTGCTGTTCCCGCTCACGCGCATCTTCTACGACGCCGTCACCAACGAGGCCGGCGCTTTCACGCTCGGGAACTTCCAGGACTTCTTCACCGATTCGTTTTACCTGCGCTCGTTCTGGAGGTCGATGGTGCTGGGCGCGGCGGCGGTGATGACGACCTCGGCGATCGGCATCGCGGTCGCGTTCCTGATCGTGCGTTACGACTTCCCCTACCGCAAGACCTTCTCCTACCTCACCATGCTGCCGATGATCCTGCCGCCGCTGGTGGGCGTGCTGGGTTTCGTCTTCATCCTCGGGCGCGCCGGCACGGTGAATGTCGTGCTGATGGACTGGTTCGGCCTGACCGAGCCGGTCAATTTCATGTACGGGATGCACGGCGTGCTGCTGGTCGAGACGGTGCACCTGTTTCCGCTGATGACGCTCAGCATCCTGGACGCGCTCGCCAAGGTCGACCCCTCGCTCGAGGAGGCGGCGCAGAGCGTGGGCGCGAGCGGCTGGCGCCGCTTCCGCGACGTGACGCTGCCGCTGACCACCCCCGGCTACGTCTCGGGGGCGCTGCTCGTCTTCATCTGGACCTTCGCCGACTTCATCACGCCGCTGGTGGTCGGGGTGCAGGATCTGCTCGCCCCGCAGGCCTACCTGAACATCATGCAGTTCGTCGATCGGCGGCTGTTCCGCATGGGCATCGTGATCTCGGCGCTGCTGGTCCTGCTCGCCGTCGTGTTCGTCATCGCGGCGCGCGAGTACGTCGCGATCAAGGACTACAGCTCGCTCGCCTATTCGCGCGTCGAGCGCCGCCGCCTGGGGCCGGTACAGCGCTGGCTCGCGGTGTGCCTGCTCACCGTGCTGATGGCCGTGTGCGTCATCCCGCAGGTCGGCGTCGTGCTGGCCGCGGTCGGTCGCGGCTGGGCGCTCACGCCGTTGCCGGTCGAATACACGCTGGAGTTCTTCCGCACGGTCAGCATCGATACGCCGAAGTTCATCGTCAATTCCTTCCTGTATGCCGGGCTCGCCCTGCTGCTGTGCCTCGCGATCGGCGTGCCGATGGCGTGGATCATGGCGCGCACTAACGCTCCGGGGCGCGGCACGATGGACGCGCTCACCACGCTGATCCTGGCGATACCGGGAACGGCGATCGGCATCGCCTACATCCGCGCCTTCAACGTTCCGCTGCCCTTCATCGGCATCCCGCTGACCGGCATGTGGGTGATCCTGCCGCTGGTGCTCGCGGTGCGCAGGCTGCCCTACACGGTGCGCGGCAGCTACTCCTCGCTGCTGCTCGTGCACCCGTCGATGGAGGAGGCCGCCGCCAACGTCGGCGCGACCCGGTTGCGCACCTTCCGCGACATCACGGTCCCGCTGGTCTGGAAGGGCATCCTGGTCGGCGCGCTGTTCTCGTTCATCATGTCGATCCAGGAAGCCTCCGCCACGATCTTCCTCACGCTGGGCGGATGGGAGATGATCCCGTTCGGGATCTTCACCTTCTACATCGCGGGCTCGCAGAGCCAGGCGGCGGCGCTCGGGGTGATCCTGATCGCGGTGTGTGCGCTTTGCCTGTTCGTGGTGAACCGCGTCGCCGGCACGCGCGTCGGCGGCCTGTTCGGCTGACGGGATCGGCCCGCGCGGCGCGAGCCCCGGCCATGTCGGCCCTCACCCTGCTCGCCGTGCTCATCGCCGTGGCACTGCTGTTCGATTTCCTCAACGGATTCCAGGACAGCGCAGCGGTGGTCGCCACCATGATCGCCTCCCACGCGATGAGTGCGCGCGCGGCGCTGCTGCTCGCCGCTGCGGCCAACCTGGCCGGGCCTTTCCTGTTCGGGGTCGCGGTCGCGCAGACCATCGGCGCGGAAGTGGTGGATCCGCGCGCGATCGGCGTTGCCGTGGTCGTGGCGGCGCTCGTCGCCGCAAGCGTGTGGGACGCCGCGACCTGGTACTTCGGCATCCCGGTCAGCTCCTCGCATGCGTTGATCGGCGGCATCGTCGGCGCCGCCGCCGCGGCATCCGGATTCGGTGCGATCCAGGCGCACGGGCTGTGGAAAGTCGGGATCGCCCTGCTCGTCTCGCCACTCGCCGGCTTCCTCGCCGCCTTTGCGATCATGCAGGCGACGCTGTGGCTGCTGCGCGGCGCGACGCCGCGCGCGAACGTGGCGCTCGCGCGCGCGCAGATCGTGACGGCGACCGCACTCGCGGCCGCCCACGGCGCGAACGATGCGCAGAAGACGATGGGCGTGATCGCCATGGGGCTGCTCTCGCTCGGCTTCACGCCGGTGTTCGTGGTGCCGTGGTGGGTCATCCTGCTGAGCGCCTCGGCCATCGCGCTGGGCACGGGGGTGGGGGGCTGGCGCATCATCCGCACGCTGGGCGCGGGCTTCTACCGCATCCACCCGATCCACGGATTCACCTCTCAGCTTGCCTCGGCGGCGATCGTTCTCGGGGCCTCGGCGGCGGGCGGGCCGGTGAGCACGACGCAGGTCGCAGCCATGAGCATCCTCGGCGCCGGGGCGGCCGAACGGAAATCCAGGGTGCGCTGGACCGTGCTCGACGAGATCCTCACGGCCTGGGTGCTGACGCTGCCGGCGGCGGCGCTGCTGGCGGCGCCGATCTACCATCTCGTGGAATTCCTGTTGCGGCGGGGAGGCTGATCATGGGCTGGTTCGACGGAAGGCTGAGGGATGACAGCAGGTTCATCACCATGCTGATCGCCCAGGCGGCGAAGTCCGTGGAGGGCATCCGCTACCTGGTCGCCACGCTCGAGGCGGTCGATGAGGACACGATCAAGGCGCTGCGCACGCTGGCCGAGGAGGCGAGCGAGCTGCGCCGCGTGCTCATCGACGAGCTGCACAAGACGTTCATCACGCCGCTCGACCGCGAGGACATCTTCAACCTGTCCCACTGTTTCGAGGACATGGTGACCTACGCGCTCACCACGATGGAGGAGATGAACATCCTCAGGGTGGATGCGGACGACTATGTGCGCCAGATGGTGCGGCTGGTGTGGGAGGAGGCCGAGCAGCTCGAGCTCGCGATCCTGCGCCTGGCGAAGAACCCGCGGGTCGCCGGCGATCATGCGCACGAGGTGCGCAAGCTCGAACGCCGGGTGGAACGCCTGTACCGCGCCTCGATCAAGGATCTGTTCGCCAGCGCCACCGACCCGCAGCGCCTGCCCGGCCTGTTCTACCGGCGCGAGGTCTACCGCCACATCTCGAACATGTCGGATCGTGCCGACTCGGCCGCGAACGTGTTCGGGATGGTGGTGATGAAGCTCACCTGAACGATGCAGCGACGCACGCGGCGACCTGCACGGACGGGCGCGCCCACCTGCGCAATCCTGGCGGTGGTCGATGTCGAGAATGGGCCGGGTCGAGAATGTTGCGATATCGAGAATTGTCATCCCTGGACGGATCGAATATAGTGGACGCCGTCCACTGCGGGGCTCGCCCCGCGAATCAGGACTTCCGCCCGAATCGGGCTCTTCAGGGAGGTAATCGAAATGCATGTGATGCGCAGGATTCCACTGGCGATGGCCTTGTCCGCACTGGGATGCGGCGGGGCGCTCGCCGCCGACCCCACGACCCTCGACTGGTCCGCGGCGCCGAAGACCGATCTCACGCTGTTCTACCCCGGTCAGGCGAGCCAGGAATGGATCTTCGGAGAGAATCACAAGAGCGGTGCCAAGGCGCTGCGCAAGGGTGAGGGCTGCCTCGAATGCCACGACGGCGAGGAAGAGGGTCTCGGCGAGACGATCGTGACCGGAAAGAAGCTCGAGCCCGGTCCGATCGCGGGAAAGCCCGGCTCGAAGAAGGTCAGCATCCAGGCGGCCTATGACAAAGAGTATTTCTACCTCAAGGCGAGCTGGCCGGCGAAGACGGCGGGCGCCTTCCACGAGTACCTCGTCTATCGCGGCGGCAAGTGGGACCGCTACGCCACCTACATCAATCATCCCTCCGTCAAGTCGGGCAAGGCGAAGGTCTCCTACGAGGACCGCTTCAACGTCATGCTGGGCGACGGCAAGGCCGTACCCGATTTCAACAACCAGGGCTGCTGGGTGACCTGCCACAACGACCTGCGGCACATGCCCAACGAGCCCACCGCGGCGGCACTCGACGCGCATCCGGTGCTCGGGAAGGCGGGCATGAAGAAGGATGAAAGCCTCAAATACCTTCGCGAGACGCGCACCGAGATCGGCCCGACCGGCGGCTGGGACAAGCTCAAGTCAAAGGCCGAGCTCGACGCCCTCTGGGAGCAGGGCGTGAAGCTGGATCTGTGGCAGTGGCGTGCGGCGCGTTCCGGCCCCGTGGATGCGGCGAGCGACGATCACGTGTTCCAGTCGCGCAATGCAGATGTGGGCAAGACCCCGTTCTTCAAGAACTGGGATGGCGCGAAGAAGCAGCCCAAGGTGATGTACGACCCGGCGAAGAACGGTGGCGCCGCGGCCCTTGCCGAGAGCCAGTTCCGCGACCTCAAGGCTCCGCGCCTCAAGGAAGACAACAGCATCGCCTACGACCCGAACCGCGCGTGGAAGGAAGGCGACCTGCTGCCGCGCTATGCCAACCGCAAACCTGCGGGCAGCGAGGCCGACGTGATGGCGAAGAGCGACTACGCGAACGGCATGTGGACCGTCTACTTCCGGCGCAAGCTCGCGACCGCCAACAAGGACGACGTGGCGCTCGTGCCGGGGCAGACGTTCCCGATCAGCTTCTCGCTGCACGATGACAACGTCACGACGCGCTACCACTATGTGAGCTTCCCGCTGAAGCTCACGCTGGGCGGCAAGGAAGGTCAGATCAAGGCGGTCGAACTGAAGTAACGCCCCACGCCCGATCGAGCCGCGCGGGACGCGAATGCCCACGCGGCTTTTTCACGCCCGCGCGATGCACGCGATTCGGCGGCGGGATCGCGTTCGTCCGCGCCCCGGCTCCGTCGCCGCGAGGAGGGGCCGCTCATGACGAATGCAAAACCGGTTGTCATTCCGCTGAACAAACCGCTGCTGCGTGGCGCACGCCGCCCGCGCGTGGCGCTGGTGGGCCAAGCGCGCACGGGCAAGAGCACGATCTTCGAGGCTGCGGCGAGCGTCGCCGTGCGCCAGGAACGGCTGGCCGGTGAGCCCTCGACCTACGAGGAATGCGTGGTCGCGCTCGGGCTCGAGCAGATCTCGCTGGTCGATCTTCCGGCGATCGGTTCGCTGCACCGGCTGAGCGAAGCCGACCGGGTCGTGCTGATGTACCTGCTGTGGGGCGACCGCTGGCCCTCGATCGCCCGTCACGAGCCGCGCCAGCCGGAGGCGTCCTTCGCGCCGCCGGAGGTGCTCGTTCTGGTGGCGGACGCGGCCGCGCTCGAACGCGATCTCGAACTGGCGCTGGAGCTCTCGATGCTGGGCCGGCCGATGGTGATCGCGCTCAATCGCATGGACGAGGCGCGCGAAAAGGGGCTCTACTTCGACGTGCGCTCGCTCTCGGAAAAGCTCGGCGTACCGGTGGTGCCGACCGTGGCGCACATGGGCAAGGGCATCGCGGAGCTGTTCGCCGCCGCGCTGGAGGCGGCGCGCAGCAAGGCCTGCCCGCTGCCCCAGCCGCCGAGTCAGCACATCGCCGCGCGGCTTCATGGGCTCAATGCACTGGTTGCGCGCCCCGACGTCGAGGAGGCCTTCCGCGTGCCGCGGTCCCTGCTGGTGACGCAACTCGCGGAAAACGACGACTGGTTCCTGGGCGAGCTGGGGGCGCATTTCCCCGCTCTGCGGGAGGAAGCGATCGCCCTGCGTGCGCAGGCCGGGCAGGGGCTCCCCCGAGCGCTCTCCGACGAACTGCACGCGGATCGCAACCACCGCGCCGCCACCCTGTTCGAAAGCGTCACGCGGTCTGCGGCAGGCGAGCAGAAGGAAGGCTGGCGCGCTCTGCTGGATGCGCTCTTCCTGCACCCGCGCTGGGGCCTCGCCGGCAGTCTCGCCGTGTTCGCCCTCGTGCTGTTCATGGTGTTCGAGGTCAGCGCTCTGCTGGACGCGCTCACCTCGGCGCGGCTGGCGGCGTGGGTGCAGGGCTGGCAGCCGAGCTCCACCCTGGGTGTGGTCGCGCGTGCCGTGGCCGATGGCCTGATCGGCCTCGTCGGCATCGTCGTGCCCTACATGCTGCCGTTGGTGGTGCTGCTGGTCGCGCTGGAACACTCGGGCATCATGCACCGCGTGGCCTTCGTGGTGGATCGCGGTTTCCACCGCATCGGCCTGCATGGCGCGGTGGCCGTGCCCTTCCTGATCGGCCTGGGCTGCAATGTGCCCGCGATCTCGGCCGCAGCGGCCGCCGCCAGGGGGCGCGAACGCGTCATTGCGGCGCTGCTCATCACCTTCGTGCCGTGCTCGGCGCGCTCGGCGATCATCCTGGCGATCGGCGGCAAGTATCTCGGCGGGCTCGGCGTCTTCGCGGTCTTCGCAGCGACCTTGGTGGTGATCGCGGGCCTCGGCCGCCTGCTCGCCCGCCGCTATGCCGAAGCGCCGCCCGGTTTCGTCCTCGACATCCCGCCCTATGCGGCTCCGCGCTGGGCGCCGCTCGCCGCCGAGACCTGGGCACGAACGCGCGATATCGTCACCATCGTGCTGCCGCTGCTGGTGGCAGGCAGCGTCGTGCTGGCCCTGCTCGGCCACTGGGGCGCAGATGCGGCGATCAACACCCTGCTCACGCCGGTGACGCACTGGTGGCTGGGGCTTCCGGCGGTGCTCGGCGTGCCGATCCTGTTCGGGGTGCTGCGCAAGGAGCTCTCCCTGCTGATGGTGTTCCAGGCGCTGGGCACGCAGGACATCGCGCCGCTGCTCGACCGGACGCAGATCTTCACCTTCCTGCTGTTCCTCACCTTCTACGTTCCGTGCGTTTCCACCTTCGCGGTCATGGTGAAGACGATCGGCAGGCGCGAGGCGCTCGTCTCGGTGGCGCTGTCGGTCGGCATCGCGCTGGCGGTCGCCGGAGCGGTTCGCCTGCTCCTCGAGGTCCTGAAGCAGATCGTGTGAGTCGGCCTTCGCTGCGGCTGGGCTGATAGAATCGCCTGCGTCGGCGGTACGCGCACCGCCCCTCTGCCATACCGCTCATGCACAGCGCCGAGATCCGCGAGAAGTTCCTGAGGTTCTTCGAGTCCAGGGGCCACACCATCGTGGCCTCCAGTCCGCTCGTCCCGGCCAACGATCCGACCCTGCTGTTCGTCAATTCGGGGATGGTGCAGTTCAAGGACGTCTTCCTCGGGCGAGACAAGCGTCCCTACTCGCGCGCCACCAGCGCGCAGCGCTGCGTGCGCGCCGGGGGCAAGCACAACGACCTGGAGAACGTCGGCTACACCGCGCGCCATCACACCTTCTTCGAGATGCTGGGCAACTTCAGCTTCGGCGACTACTTCAAACGCGACGCCATCCGCCACGCCTGGGATTTGCTGACCGGCGTGTATCGGATCCCGCCGGGAAAGTTGTGGACGACCGTCTATCAGGAGGACGACGAGGCCTACGAGATCTGGACGCGCGAGATCGGGGTACCCGGCAGCCGCTGCATCCGCATCGGCGACAAGCCGGGCGGGGCCCGATACCACTCCGACAACTTCTGGCAGATGGCCGACACCGGCCCTTGCGGGCCGTGCAGCGAGATCTTCTACGACCACGGGCCGGGCGTGTGGGGCGGGCCGCCCGGCTCCCCGGAAGCCGACGGCGACCGCTACATCGAGGTGTGGAACCTGGTGTTCATGCAGTTCAACCGCGACGAGGCGGGCGTGCTGCATGCGCTGCCCAAGCCGAGCGTGGATACCGGCATGGGACTGGAGCGCATCGCGGCGGTGCTCCAGGGCGTGCACTCGAACTACGACATCGACGTCTTCCGGGACCTCATCCGGGCGGCAGCGCGCGAGACGGGCGCGACCGATCTCTCGGACAACTCGCTCAAGGTCATCGCCGATCACATCCGCGCCTGCGCCTTCCTGGCGGTGGATGGCGTCGTCCCCGGGGCCGACGGCCGCGGCTACGTGCTGCGCAGGATCATCCGCCGCGCGATCCGCCACGGCTACAAGCTCGGCCAGAAAGGCATCTTCTTCCACCGGCTGGTGGATGATCTGTGCGCGGCGATGGGCGCGGCCTATCCCGAGCTGCCGCGCGAGGCCGCGCGAGTGCGCGACGTCCTGCGCGAGGAGGAGGAGCGCTTCGCGGAGACCCTCGCGCACGGGATGGAGCTGCTCGAGGAGGCGCTCGAATCCGAGGACCGGATGCTCGACGGCGAGACGCTCTTCAAGCTCTACGACACCTACGGCTTCCCGCTCGATCTCACCGCGGACATCGCCCGCGAGCGCGGTTTCAAGGTCGATTCAGACGGCTTCGAGCGCGCGATGGAGCGCCAGCGCAGCCAGGCCCGCGCCCATTCGCAGTTCCGCATGAAGGGCAGCGTCGAATATGAAGGTGTCAGGACCGTTTTCCTCGGCTACGACACCCTCGCCGCCGAGGCGACCGTGGTGGCGGCCTACCGCGACGGCGCCGCGGTCGACGCGCTCGCGGCGGGCGAGAACGGGATCGTGGTGCTGGACCGCACGCCGTTCTACGCCGAGTCCGGCGGCCAGGTCGGCGACCGCGGCGAGCTCTCGGGCGGCGCGGTGTGCTCGACGCTGTTCGAGGTTCGGGACACGCAGAAGCTGCAGGCCGACGTGTTCGGCCATTTCGGCGTGGTGAAGACGGGCGAGGTGCGCGTGGGCGCAAGGCTCGCCGCGCGGGTGGATGCGGGCGGGCGGGAAGCGACGGCTTTCAACCACTCCGCCACCCACCTGATGCATGCCGCGCTGCGCAAGGTGCTCGGAACCCATGTTCAGCAGAAGGGCTCGTTGGTCGATGGGAGCCGCACGCGCTTCGACTTTTCCCAGCCGCGGCCGCTGACGCCGGCCGAGATCGCCGAGGTCGAGGCGCTGGTCAATCGCGAGATCCGGCGCAATTCGGAGGTCGCCTGCCGGATCATGCCGTATGACGAAGCGGTGAAGTCCGGGGCGATGGCGCTGTTCGGGGAGAAGTACGGCGACGAGGTGCGGGTGATCCGCATGGGCGAGTTCTCGACGGAGCTGTGCGGCGGCACTCACGTCCGGCGCACCGGCGACATCGGCCTGTTCAGGATCGTGGCCGAATCGGGGGTGGCTGCGGGCATCCGGCGCATCGAGGCGGTGACCGGCGAGGGCGCGCTGGCGAGCGTCCGGCAGCAGCAGGAGAGCCTCGCGAGCATCGCGGGCGAGCTCCACGTGCAGCCCGAGGAGGCCGCCGCACGCGTGCGCCAGGTGCTGGAGAACGCGCGTGCGCTGGAGAAGGAACTCGCGCGCCTGCAGTCGAAACTGGCGGCGGACCGGGGCGAGGAACTCGCCGCGCAGGCGGTCGAGGTGAGGGGTGCGCACGTGCTCGCCGCCCGGCTCGAAGGTGCCGATCCGAAGGCGCTGCGCGAGGCGATGGACCGGCTCAAGGACCGGCTGGCGCCGGCGGTCATCGTGCTCGGCGCGGTGCGCGACGGCAAGGTGGCGCTGGTGGCCGGCGTGACGGCGGATCTGACCGCGCGCATCCGCGCCGGCGAGCTCGCTGATTTCGTCGCCCGCCAGGTTGGCGGCAAGGGCGGCGGCCGGCCCGACATGGCAATGGCCGGCGGCAGTCGGCCCGAGGGCCTGGCTGCGGCGCTTTCCTCCGTGAGGGGGTGGGCGGAGCACCGGCTCTGAGCCGCGGCAGGCGAAGACGGGGGCGGGCGATGACGGATCCGGCGAGATGAGCGCGTGTGACGATTCTCCCCCGCCCGGCGCGCGCAGCGGCCCCGGCATCGCCCAGATCGGGCCGTTCGATGCGGCTGCCTTCGAGCGCGCGGTGACCGATCTGCTGCGCGCCTGCGGGATCGCGCCCGACACCGTTCATACCGGGAAGACCGCGCGGCGCGTGCGCGAGCTGTGGGAGCGGCGTCTGCTCGGCGGCTACGCGCTCGATCCGGCCGAGGCGCTCGGCGAGGGCTTCGAGGATGCGTGCGCCGACATGGTGGTGGTGCGCGGCATCGCCATCCACGGGGTATGCCCTCATCATCTGGTGCCGTTCCGCGGCGAGGCGCATGTGGCCTATGTTCCGGGAGGTCGTCTGCACGGCTTCGGTCGCATCGCGCGCATGGTAGACGCGATCGGCCACCGCTTCACCTATCAGGAATGGCTCACGCGCGACATCGCGGACGCGCTGGTGACCCACGGGCGCGCCTTGGGTGCGGCCTGCGTGATCGAAGCCGAGCAGCTCTGCCTGCTGCTGGGCGAAGACCGGCGCGGCGACGAGCGGGTGGTGACCCAGGCCTGGTCGGGCTGCTTCGCGACGGACGCCCAGCTTCGCAACGAGTTCCTGCATGCGCTCGCCTGAGGAAATGAGGAAATGGGGTCAGACACGATATCCGCATGGAGGAAATGGGGTCAGACACGATATCCGCATGACAACCGCAGAACCCACATCCTTCGTTGGAGGCGGATATCGTGTCTGACCCCATTTCCTTTCGCATTTCCCGCACGAAATCAGTCGAGCGCGTGCCGGATTATTGTGCGAGAATGCGCGCACGACACGCTTCAAGAGACAAGTTGCAGGTGCAAACCAGCCGTTTCGTTCTTGATGTCGGGCCGTACGGGCATTTCGCCCAGACAACCTTCAACAGGATACGACAATGGCAACTGGTACGGTAAAGTGGTTCAACGACGCCAAGGGTTTCGGATTCATCACCCCTGACGATGGCGGCGAAGACCTGTTCGCGCATTTCTCGGCGATTCAGGGCAGCGGATTCAAGACGCTCAAGGAGGCGCAGAAGGTCTCCTTCGATGTGACGACCGGCCCCAAGGGCAAGCAGGCGTCGAACATCCAGCCGGCGTAACGGATTTCCGAAACTCGAAGGCCAAGGCCCGCAATCCTTCCGGGGGTTGCGGGCCTTCGACTGTCCGGCTCCCGGGTTCGGCTAGAACGGCAGCGCGAGCCCGGGGCGGGCGGCGGCGAGCACGCGCCTGAAGTCCTGCTGGATGCGTGCGAGCGCCTCTGGGGTGTCGCCTTCGAAGCGCAGCACCACCACCGGGGTGGTGTTCGAGGGGCGCGCCAGGCCGAAGCCGTCGGCATATTCCACCCGGATGCCGTCGAGGGTGAAGATCTCGCGCGCGCCTTCGAAGCGCGCGGTCTTCTTCAGTTCCTCGATGAGCGCGAAGGGCTCGCCTTCGTTCATCTTCAGGTTCAGCTCCGGAGTGCTGACCGAGCTCGGAAGCTCGCTCAGCACCGCGCCGGCATCGGGGCTGCGCGAGAGGATCTCGAGCAGGCGTGCCGCGGCATACATGCCGTCGTCGAAGCCGTACCAGCGCTCCTTGAAGAAGACGTGTCCGCTCATCTCGCCAGCGAGCGGCGCACCGGTCTCGCGCAGCTTCGCCTTGATCAGCGCATGCCCCGTGTTCCACATCAGCGGAACGCCGCCATGGCTGCGGATCCACACGGCCAGGTTTCGCGTGCATTTGACGTCGTAGATGATCTGCGCGCCCGGATTGCGCGAGAGCACGTCGGAGGCGAACAGCATGAGCTGGCGGTCGGGATAGATGATCTCGCCCGCGCGCGTGACCACGCCCAGCCGGTCGCCGTCGCCGTCGAAGGCGAGTCCGAGTTCGGCGCCGGTCGCGGTCACCGTGCGGATGAGGTCGGCGAGATTCTCCGGCTTCGACGGATCGGGATGATGGTTGGGGAAGCGGCCGTCGACCTCGCAGTAGAGCTCGCGCACTTCGCAGCCGAGCTCGCGCAACAGACGGGGCGCCAGGTCGCCAGCCACGCCGTTGCCGCAATCGACCACCAGTTTCATCGGGCGGGCGAGCCGCACGTCGGAGACGATGCGGCGAACATAGGCCTCGCGCACGTCCGCCTGCGTGAGGCCACCCGCACCGTGGGCGAGGTCGCCGCGTTCGATGCGAACGCGGACGGCCTGGATCGCGGCGCCCGCGAGGGTCTCGCCGGCGAGCACCATCTTGAGGCCGTTGTAGTCGGGCGGATTGTGGCTGCCGGTGACGCTCACGCAGCTTCCGGTTTCGAGATGGAAGGCGGCGAAATAGCTGACCGGCGTGGCCACCGCCCCGATGTCGATGACATCGATGCCGGCGGCGCGGATGCCGTCCGCGAGCGCCGAGGCGAGCTCCGGACCCGACAGACGGCCGTCGCGCCCGACTGCGATCGCGCGGCCGCCGCGCGCTCGCGCTTCCGAGCCGAGCGCGTGTCCGATCGCTTCGACGGCCTCGGGCGTGAGCGTCCTGCCGACGATGCCGCGGATGTCGTAGGCCTTGAAGATCTCCGCTGCGAGTGGCTGCATAAAACCTCCTCCGGGCGGATTATGCCATGGGGAATCCGCCGAAGAAGGCGAGCAGCCGTCGCGGAAGCCAGTCGTGCGTGCCGGGAAACGGGCCGCTGACGAAGCCGACGTGGCCGCCATCCTCCGTGCATTCGAGCCGCACCGCGCGTGGAAGCTCGCCGGCCGGGGGCAGCGCGGAAGCGGGCAGGAATGGATCGTTGCGCGCGTGGATCATCAGGGTGGGCACGCGGATGCCGGCGATCCAGGGCCGCGCGGCTGCGCGTGCATAGTAGTCGGCGGCGTCGCGAAAGCCGTGCAGGCGCGCGGTGACGGTGTCGTCGAACTCGCGCAGGCTGCGCGCGGCGAGCACTGCCTCGGGCGCGTAGAGGCCGGGAAAGCGGCCGAGCTTCGCGAGGGCGGTGGGCTTGAGCGTGCGCAGGAAGTTGCGGGCATAGACGCGCCCGAAGCCGCGCTCCAGCGAACGCGCGGCGGCCGCGAGATCCACCGGCGCGCACACCGTGCCCGCCGCCTCGAGGACGCCGCACGCCTTGCTGCCGCGCATGCCGAGCCACTTCAGCAGCGCATTGCCGCCGAGCGACACGCCGGCGGCATAGAGGGCGCCGCGCTGCGCGGCGCGCAGCCGCCGCAGGATCCAGTCGATCTCCTCGTCGTCGCCGGAGTGGTAGGCGCGCGCGAGCCGGTTCGGCTCCCCCGAGCAGCCGCGAAAATGCACCACCACGCCGTTCCAGCCGCGGCGCGCGACCGCATGCATGAGTGCCGCGGCGTAGTGGCTGCGGGAGTTGCCCTCGAGGCCGTGGAACAGCACGACCAGCGGGGCGCCGGGCCGCGGCGCGATCCAGTCGGTGTCGACGAAGTCGCCGTCGGGCGTCTCCCAGCGGCTGCGCCGGTAGGCGGGCGGGCGCGGCGTGATGAGCTTCGCATACACGGTCTGTGCGTGGCCGCCGGGCAGCCAGCGCGGCGCCCGGTAGGGCGGGCAGGAAGCGTCCATGCCGCTCAGTGCAGCGTGCGCTGGGACGGCACCACGACCTCGGGTCCGGACGGGGCGGGGGAAGCGTGGTGGGAGAGCATCCGCCAGCCGGTCGCGGTGCGCAGGTAGATGTTGGTGGCGATCACCGGCACGCGCAGCGCGCCCTCGCCGGCGACCACGATGTTTTCGAGCACGCTATGGACGGCAACCAGCGGGCCTTGCAGGCGCAGCGCTTCCGACAGGCGGATCTTCAGCCGCGGCCCGCCGGTGAAGGTGACCCGCCAGCCTTCGCGCACGCGCGCGAAGCCCGACAGCCGCGGCCCGCCCGGGTGCACGCAGACGATCTCCTCGTCCTCAGCCCACACCGACATCATCGCGTCGAGGTCGGCGCGCTCGATCGCGTCGTAGAAGGCGGACTCTGCGTCCTGCGGCGTGGGGAAGAAGGGCTTGTGTCCCGGCATCGTCTGGGCTCGCGCCGCGGGGCTACCCATGCCGCCGGCGGACCGCGAAGGGACCGGGCGGGACGAACGGCTGCCCGGCGGGGAACCTGCTGCGGAATCTCATCGCGGACGATTGCCGGGCCGCTCGGGCCGTTGCCGTGCATGCGCTGTCACGCGCACAATCGTCGCACGCGGGCATTCCGTCCGCAAGACCCCGGAGACCGCGAGGCGGGCGGGGCAGCGCAATTCGGTGAGTGATCGGGACCCGGCAAAGCCCATGTACTACGGAGAACGGCTCAACGCCTGGACGCATCTCGCCGGCGCCGTGCTGGCGCTCGCCGGCGCGATCGTGCTCGTCGTGCTCGCGGCTTCACGAGGCGATGCGTGGAAGATCGTCAGCGTGTCGATCTACGGCGCGACGCTGGTGCTCCTCTACAGTTTTTCCGTGCTCTATCACAGCCTGCGCGGGCGCGCCAAGAACATCCTGCGCGAGCTGGACCATCATGGCATCTATCTGCTCATCGCCGGCAGTTACACGCCGTTCTGCCTGGTCACGCTGCGCGGTGCCTGGGGCTGGTCGCTGTTCGGGGTGGTCTGGGGGCTCGCGCTGCTCGGCTCCATGCAGGAGCTGCGGCCGAGGAACGATGCGCGCATCCTCTCGGTCGCGATCTACGTCGTGATGGGCTGGGTGGCGCTGGTGGCCCTCGTTCCGCTGCTGCGCGCGCTGGGTTCGGAGGGCTTCGCCTGGGTCGCGGCGGGCGGCGTGCTGTATACCGTGGGCATCGTTTTCTATGCCCTCGATACGCGCCTTCCCCATGCACACGGCATCTGGCACCTGTTCGTGATCGCGGGCAGCGCCGCGCATTACGTCGCGATCCTGTGTTACGTCCTGTAGGCGCCCCGCCCTCGGCCGCCCGATCGGCCGGCCGCGGCAAACGACGGGTCGCTTGCTTTCGACGCGACACGAGAGGCGGAACGAAAACGGTCATGCTTGACGTTCGTGCCGCCCGAGAAGGCATGGGCGCGTTCGCGGACGCCTGGAACTCCGGCAAGGGCCGGCGGTCAGCGCGTATCGGCTTCGCGACCCCGGAACTCCTTTGGAAAGTACTCTCCGCCAAGCGGTGGGAGCTCTTGAAGGTCCTCTGTGGTGCCGGTCCCGTTTCCATGCGCGAAGCGGCGCGTCGCGTCGAACGCGATGGGAAGGCAGTGCGCAGCGACGTCACGGCTCTCCAGTCCGTGGGGCTGCTGAATCGCACGGAGACGGGAAGCATCGAATTCGCATACGAGGCCGCAAGAGTCGAATTCCTTCTTCAGGCCGTGTAATGCGCCTGGTGCTGGATCGGGGCCGAACTCATGCGCATCGACACGAACCGCAGGGTCGTTCTCGATCCGATGTTCGCCGCTTTGGCGCCGCGCCCGGTTCGCTTCGCGGTCGCCCGATTCATGACTGCTCTGCGCCCGAGTCGTCTCGCTGCTTGCGCTGGTTACGCAGACTGGAGGTGCCGTCAGCCGGGCGGATACGCCTCGCCGCTCTCACCCCGCTCTACGGTTCGCACGCACCAAGCTGGGCATGCGAGGACCGCGTGACGCACCAAGTTGGGTGCGGCCGCGCCGGTGGATCGCGTCGCGCGTCGCCCGGCCGCCGAACCGCGCACCGATTCATGCGTGCTGCCGACACTCGCGAGCCGGCGCAGACCGCCGCAGGAAAATGCGGCGTGGCACGCTTCTCGCTAGATCCCTCCTGTCACCCGGACGAGGAGCGGAAGGGGACAGTCGACAACTTTCCAAAAGAGGTAATCGCATGAAACGCAGAACCGCAATCAAGGTGATGGCCGCCTCCGTCACGCTGGCCGCGACCGGAGCGGCGGTATTTCCCGCATACGCTGCGGAAACCATCAAGGTGGGCATCCTGCATTCGCTCTCCGGCACCATGGCCATCTCCGAGACCGCATTGAAGGAGACCGCATTGATGACCATCGCGGAAATCAATGCCAAGGGCGGGGTCATGGGCAAGAAGCTGGAGCCGGTGGTCGTCGACCCGGCGTCCAACTGGCCACTGTTCGCGGAGAAGGCGCGCCAGCTCCTCAGCCAGGACAAAGTCGCGGTGGTGTTCGGCTGCTGGACTTCCGTCTCGCGCAAGTCGGTCAATCCGGTGTTCAAGGAGCTGAACGGCCTGCTGTTCTACCCGGTGCAGTACGAAGGCGAGGAACTGGAGAAGAACGTGTTCTACACCGGCGCCGCGCCCAACCAGCAGGCCATTCCCGCCGTCGAGTATCTGATGAGCAAGGACGGTGGTTCCGCCAAACGCTGGGTGCTGCTTGGCACCGACTATGTCTATCCGCGCACCACCAACAAGATCCTGCGCGCCTTTCTCAAGTCGAAGGGCGTGACCGAGGCCGACATCATGGAGGACTACACGCCTTTCGGCCACAGCGACTATCAGACCATCATCGCCAGGATCAAGCGGTTCGCCTCCGCGGGCAAGAAGACCGCCGTCATCTCGACGATCAACGGCGATTCCAACGTTCCGTTCTACAAGGAACTGGGCAATGCCGGCCTGAAGGCGACCGATGTTCCGGTGGTGGCGTTCTCGGTGGGCGAGGAAGAGCTGCGGGGCGTCGATACCAAGCCGCTGGTTGGCCACCTGGCCGCGTGGAACTACTTCATGTCGCTGAAGAACGGCGAGAACGCCCGGTTCATCAAGATGTACAAGGACTGGGCGAAGAAGCAGAAGCTTCCGAACGCCGACAAGGTCGTGACCAACGATCCGATGGAAGCCACCTACATCGGCATCCACATGTGGAAGCAGGCGGTGGAGAAGGCCAAGAGCACCGAGGTGAACAAGGTGGTCGCCGCCATGGCCGGCCAGACCTTCAAGGCGCCGTCCGGCTTCGTGGCCAGGATGGACGAGAAGAATCACCATCTGCACAAGCCGGTGTTCATCGGCGAAGTGAAGGCCGACGGCCAGTTCAACGTCGTGTGGAAGACCAAGGGCCCGATCAAGGCGGCGCCCTGGAGCCCGTATATCCCGGGCAACGACAAGAAGAAGGACGAGCCGCAAGCATGAGGTGAACGGCCACCGGCGGGAGTCTCCCTGCCCCAGGGGGGCTCCCGCGGCCGCATGGACCCATGAGAGCCGTCGCGTTGCTGCTGTGGCTGGCGGTAGTGCCCGCCTACGCCGCCCTCGATCCGGCCGTCGTGCAACGGCTTGCCGCCGAGGATTCCGACGACCGGCTCGCCGCCATTGCGCTGCTTGCCGAGAGCGGCGACAAGCAGGCGGAGAAGCTGTTGCGCGCCATGGCCGAGGAGGGCCTCTACGTCGCCGGCGACACGCTGTTCTACAAGGAAGGCGACAAGGTCATCGATGCGGGCAGCGGCGCGACGCTCGCAGCCGAGCCGGACGGTGCGGAAGGCGTGGTCATCAACAACCGCATCCGTGGCGAACTGGTTAACGTCCTCGCGGCTTTCAGGCTCATGGACGCCGATCCGGCAGTGCGCCTGGAAGCCGCCGGCGCATTGCGGGCCAGCGCGAGCGCGCGAGTGGTGCCGTTGCTGGAGAAAGCCCTGGCCGCCGAAACCATCGAACCCATCCGCCAGGTCCTGACCCTGGCGCTCGCGCAGGCGAGCCTGCAATCGGAAGATCCGGGAAAACGGCTGGGCGCGGTGAAGGCGCTGGCACAGAGCGGAAATCCGACGACCAGGGCCCTTCTGCTCGGCCTGCTCGCGCAGGAGAGGAACGCCGCGGTGCGCACGGCCGCGAGTCGATCCCTCAAGCGCGTCGAGGCGCATCTGTCCCGCGCCGAGAATCTGGCGCGGGTCTTCACCGGAATTTCCCTGGGCAGCATCCTGCTGCTGGCCGCGTTGGGCCTCGCCGTAACCTACGGCGTAATGGGCGTCATTAACATGGCCCACGGGGAATTCCTCATGATTGGCGCATATTCCACCTTCGCGGTGCAGGGCCTGTTCCGCGCCCATGCGCCGAATTGGCTGGATGCTTACGTGTTCGCGGCGATCCCCGTGGCCTTCATGGCCGCCGCCCTGGTGGGCATGGCGCTGGAGCGCGTCGTGATCCGGCATCTCTACGGCCGATCGCTGGAGACCCTGCTCGCCACATGGGGCATCAGCCTGATGCTGATCCAGGGCGCGCGGTCCCTGTTCGGTCCTCAGAACGTCGAAGTCGCCAATCCCTCGTGGATGTCCGGCGGCGTGGAAGTCTTCGCCGGCGCCGTGCTGCCGTGGAACCGCATCGCCATCGTCGCCTTCTCGACCGTCGTGCTGGCGCTGATGTGGGCGGTCCTCAACCGGACCCGCCTCGGCCTCTTCGTGCGCGCCGTCACCCAGAACCGGCCCATGGCGGGCTGCGTCGGCGTGCCGACCGGCCGGGTCGACACCCTGGCGTTCGGTCTCGGCGCGGGCATCGCGGGTCTGGGTGGCGTGGCGCTGTCCCAGATCGGCAATGTCGGCCCCGACATGGGGCAGGGCTACATCGTCGACTCGTTCATGGTGGTGGTGCTCGGCGGTGTCGGCCAGCTTGCCGGCGCAGTCTGGGCCGCGCTCGGCCTCGGTGTCGTCACCAAGTTTCTCGAGGGCTGGACCGGGGCGGTGATCGCCAAGATCGTCGTGCTGGTGTTCATCATCGTCTTCATCCAGAAGCGCCCGCAGGGCCTGTTCGCCCTCAAGGGCCGGTCGCTGGAAAACTGAGATGCGCACGTCCCTGACTGTGCGCATCTGCCGCAGCATCGGAGCGAAGGGCGGGATCGCGCTCGGCGTCTTCGTGCTGCTGCTGCCCTTGGCGGCGGCTCTGCACCTCGTGGTGCCGCCGGCGAGCCCGTTCCACCTTTCGACCTACGCCATCAGCGTCGGCGGCAAGATCATGTGCTACGCGATCGTGGCGGTGGCGATGGATCTCGTCTGGGGTTATGCCGGCATCCTGTCCCTGGGCCACGGCCTGTTCTTCGCCCTCGGCGGTTATGCTTTCGGAATGTACCTGATGCGCCAGATCGGGCGCGACGGATCCTACCGCAGCGACCTGCCGGACTTCATGGTCTTCCTCGACTGGAAGGAGCTGCCCTGGTACTGGACGGGCAGCGACAACTTCCTGTGGGCGCTGCTGCTGGTGCTGGTCGTGCCGGCGCTGGTTGCCTTCCTGTTCGGCTTCTTCGCCTTCCGCTCGCGCATCAAGGGTGTGTATTTTTCCATCGTTACCCAGGCCATGACCTTCGCCGCAATGCTCCTGTTCTTCCGCAACGAGACCGGGTTCGGCGGCAACAACGGCTTCACGGATTTCAAGCGCATCCTCGGTCATTCCATCACTGCGCCGGAGATGCGCGTGACGCTGTTCGCCCTTTCGGCGCTGGTGCTCGCGGCGACGCTGGTGCTCGGACGTACCCTCGTCACCTCGCGCTTCGGGCGGGTGTTGTCGGCGATCCGCGACGCCGAGAGCCGGGTCATGTTCATCGGCTATAACCCGCTCTGGTACAAGCTCTTCATCTGGACCCTGTCGGCGCTGCTGTGCGCGATCGCCGGCGCACTCTACGTGCCGCAGGTCGGCATCATCAATCCGGGCGAGATGAGCCCGGCAGCGTCGATCGAGATCGCCATCTGGGTCGCCGTGGGCGGCCGCGGCACGCTGGTGGGCGCGGTGCTGGGAGCGGTCCTCGTCAACCTGGCGAAGAGCTGGTTTACCGTAGCCTTCCCCGAGTACTGGCTGTTCTTCCTCGGCTTCCTCTTCATCACCGTCACGCTCTACCTGCCCGGCGGCGTCGTGGGGCTGTGGCGCCGCCTGCACGGAGGCAAGGAAATTCGGTCATGAAAAGACAATCTCTTTCAACGCAGAGACCGCAGAGACGCAGAGATCGCAGAGAAAGGCTTTGTTATGAAAGTGCCAGTCTTTTCTGCGCGTGCTCTGCGTCTGTGCGTCCTCTGCGCCGAGAGCGGTCAGGAATTCAGTCGTGAAGCTGCGCGAGCTGCTCATTCCACCGATCTTCGGCATCGCGCCGCCCGGCCTGGTGATGCCGCCGCCGGAGCTGAGGGCCAGGCTGGAGGAAAGGCAGAGGAACCGCGACCGCGCATCCACCGGCCTCGCCCACCGGGTCAAGCCGGGGGAGGTGGACCTCTCGCACGGGGTCATCCTCTATCTCGACGACATCACCGTCAGCTTCGACGGCTTCAAGGCGCTGAACAAGCTGTCGCTGGCCATCGACTCCGGCGAACTGCGCAGCATCATCGGTCCCAATGGCGCAGGCAAGACGACCCTCATGGACGTCATCACCGGCAAGACGCGACCGGATTCCGGTCACGCATTTTTCGGCCAGACGCTCGATCTCACCCGGCTGACCGAGCCCGAGATCGCAATTGCAGGAATCGGCCGCAAGTTCCAGAAGCCGACGGTCTTCGAACATCACACCGTGTTCGAGAACCTCGAACTGGCGATGAAAGCCGACAAGCGAGTGCGCCGCAGCCTGCTGGCGGAACTCGGAGCCGAGGCGCGCGAGCGCATCGCGGAGACGCTTCGCCTCGTCCGTCTGGATTCCGAGGGCGGGCGCGAGGCGGGGCTGCTCTCGCACGGGCAGAAGCAGTGGCTGGAGATCGGCATGCTGCTCGTGCAGGAGCCGAAGCTGCTGCTGCTGGACGAACCGGTCGCGGGAATGACCGACGAGGAAACCGAGCGGACCGCGGAGCTGCTCAAGTCGCTGGCAGGCAAGCATTCGCTGGTGGTGGTCGAGCACGACATGGCCTTCATCCGGCAGCTCGGCGGCAAGGTGACGGTGCTGCACGAGGGCAGTGTGATCGCCGAGGGCGACATGCAAACACTGCAGGGCGACCCGCGCGTGATCGAGGTATACCTTGGACGCTGAACTGCGAAAGCATTTACCACCAAGACACCAAGGACACGAAGATGCACCAGGAGAACCGAAGCAAAGGTCTGGTTTGGTTGTCTTGGGGTCGCTTGGTGCTCTTGGTGCCCTGGTGGTGAGAGGTTTCCCATGTTGAAGGTCGAAGGTCTGAACCAGTACTACGGCGGCAGCCACATCCTGCGCAACCTCGCCTTCGATGCGCCCGCCGGCAAGGTCACGGCACTTTTGGGTCGCAACGGTGTCGGCAAGACGACGTTGCTGAAATGCCTGATGGGCGTGTTGCCCGCGGCTTCCGGCACGATTCATTTCGGCCGGCGCGACCTGACCCGCTTGCGGCCCCATGAGCGCGCCTGCGCCGGCATCGGCTATGTGCCGCAGGGACGCGAGATTTTTCCGCGCCTGACGGTCCTGGAAAACCTGCAAATGGGGCTGGCGACACGCCCGCGCGGAGCCGAAGTGCCGCGACGCATCTTCGAGATGTTCCCGGTACTCGGGCAGATGCTGCGCCGGCGCGGCGGCGATCTCTCCGGCGGCCAGCAGCAGCAACTGGCGATCGGCCGCGCCCTGGCCATGGAGCCGGAGCTGCTGATCCTCGACGAGCCGACCGAAGGCATCCAGCCTTCGATCATCAAGGACATCGAGCGGGCGATCCGTGCGCTGGCCGCGTCGGGCGAGATGGCCATCCTGCTGGTCGAACAGTACTACGACTTCGCGCGCTCGCTGGCCGATGACTACCTGGTCATGGAACGCGGCGAGATCGTCAAACGCGGTGCGGGCGCAGACATGGAGAGCGACGGCGTGCGCGGACTGCTTTCGGTATGATGCTTCGATGCAGCGTGACCCCGTCTGCGAGCAAGGCTGGCATGCCAGCCTCGATCTGCGCTTCGAACGGCGCGAGGCGGCCACCATCCTGGCGCAGCGCGATCATCGTGGTCCGCTGCGGGTGCAGAAGGCCTTGTATCCGGAGGGCGTAGCCGTATGCCATGCCATCGTGCTGCATCCGCCGTCGGGCATCGCAGGCGGCGACCGGCTGGAGATCGCTGTGACGGCTGGCGACGGTGCCCACGCGCTGCTGACCACGCCCGGCGCCGCCAAGTGGTATCGCTCTGCCGGTCCGTGGGCGATGCAGTCGTTGGATTTCGAGGCTGGAGCGGGTGCCGCACTGGAATGGTTGCCGCAGGAGGCCATCGTGTTTGACGGCGGCCGCGCCGCGATGCGCAGTGCCATCCGCCTCGCGGCGCAGGCGCGCTACCTCGGCTGGGAGGTGGTCTGCCTGGGGCGCCGCGCCGCGAATGAGCGCTTCGCGAACGGCGAGCTGCGATTCACGACGCGCATCGAGCAGGCCGGGAAACTCCTGTGGATCGAACAGGGCCGGCTCCCCGGCGGATCGCCGCTGCTGGCCTCGCCGGTCGGACTGGCGGGGTTCAGTGTTTTCGGCACCCTGCTCGCGGCCGGCGGGCGCATCGCGCCGGCACTGCTGGCCGCCTGCCGGGAAATCGTCCCCCGGGAACCCCTTGCGCAGCGTGGCCTGACCGTGCTGCCGCGGCTGCTGGTGGCGCGTTACCTCGGCCATTCGTCGGAGGCCGCGCGCGACTGGTTCGTGGGGCTGTGGCATCTGCTCAGGCCGGCACTGCTCGGCCGCGAGGCTCGGCTCCCGCGCATCTGGAGCACGTAGGGAGACAGCATGGAACTCACACCCCGGGAAAAGGACAAGCTGCTCATCTTCACTGCGGCATTGCTCGCCGAGCGGCGCCGCGCGCGCGGTCTCAAACTGAATCATCCCGAAGCGGTCGCCTACATCGCTGCGGCGGTCATGGAGGGTGCCCGCGACGGTCGCACCGTGGCCGAGCTGATGAGCGCCGGAACCCGCCTTCTGAAACGCGACGAAGTCATGGAAGGCGTGCCCGAGATGATCCCCGAGATCCAGGTCGAAGCCACCTTTCCGGACGGAACGAAACTCGTCACCGTGCACCATCCGATCGTGTAACCATGCCCCTGTCACAGCACGAGTTCCTCAGCCTGGGCCCGGACGGCTTCCATCGCATCGCCTATACGGAATGGGGCGAAGCGACGAATCCCCACGTCGCCCTCTGCGTTCACGGACTGTCGCGCAACAGTCGGGATTTCGACCGCCTCGCCGCTGGGCTTGAAGCCGACTGCCGGGTGGTCTGCATGGATGTCGTCGGCCGCGGCGACAGCGACTGGCTCGAAGACAAATCCGGTTACAGCTTTCCCACCTATCTGGGCGATGCGGCGGCATTGATCGCGCGTGTCACGACGCCGCTCCGCGACGGGCTGCTGGACAGTCTGCAGGCGCGTTTGCTCGGTCGCCGGCGGACGAGCGCGAAGCTCGACTGGATCGGCACCTCCATGGGCGGGCTGATCGGCATGCTGCTCGCCGCCAAAGCGGGCTCGCCGATACGCCGCCTGGTCATGAACGACGTCGGTCCGTTCGTGCCCTGGCATTCTCTGCTCCGGCTCAAGGGGCGCGTCGGTGGCGACACACGCTTCGAGTCACTCTTCGCGGTGGAGCACTACCTGCGCGAAGCCTGTGCCAGCTTCGGCCGGCTCGATGACGCCTACTGGCAGCATCTCGCCCGGCACAGCGTGCGACAGCAGGAGGACGGATGCTACCGCCTGTGCTACGACCCGGCCATCAGTCGCGGCTTGCCGGTGCACCTCGATCCGGAGCTGCCGATCGGACCGGAGTTCCTGCGCGGCATCGATCTGTGGAGCGTCTGGGCGGCGGTGCGCTGTCCGGTACTGGTGCTGCGCGGCGCGGACTCCGAAGTGTTGCCGCCGGAAACGGTGGAGCAAATGCAGCGGCGCACTCCCGGAGTGAAAGTCGTCGAGTTCGCCGGCGTCGGGCACGCACCGTCTCTCGCCGTGGCCGACCAGATCGCGGCGGTGCGGGATTTCCTGATCGCGGCGGACGCAGAGGAACAAACATCGCCAGTGGAGATGACGGATGATTCCAGGTGAAATTCTCGCGGCGGCGGGTGAAATCGAACTCAATGCCGGACGCGCCACCGTGACGCTGTCGGTCGCCAACCGCGGCGACCGGCCGATCCAGGTGGGGTCCCACTACCACTTCTTCGAGACCAACGAAGCGCTCGGCTTCGAACGCGAACGGGCGCGAGGCTACCGTCTCGACATCGCCGCCGGAACTGCCGTGCGCTTCGAGCCGGGGCAGACGCGCACGGTGCGGCTGGTGGCACTGGGTGGCGAGCGCAAGGTGTATGGCTTCCGGGGCCGGGTGATGGGGAAACTGGAATGAGGATCACGCGACAGGCCTATGCCGAAATGTTCGGCCCGACCGCCGGCGACCGCGTGCGGCTCGCCGACACCGAGCTGTGGATCGAGGTGGAGCGGGACTACGCGACCCATGGCGAGGAAGTGAAGTTCGGTGGCGGCAAGGTGATCCGCGACGGCATGGGACAGGGCCAGCGTGTCGCAGCCGAGGTGGCCGACACGGTCATCACCAACGCCCTGATCGTCGACGCCGTGATCGGCATCGTCAAGGCCGACATCGGGATCAAGAACGGCCGCATCTGGCGAATCGGCAAGGCGGGCAATCCGGACATCCAGCCCGGCGTGACGATTCCGATCGGCGCCGCCACCGAGATCGTGGCCGGCGAGGGCAACATCGTCACCGCCGGCGGCATCGACAGCCACGTCCATTTCATCTGCCCGCAGCAGATCGAGGAGGCGCTGATGTCGGGCATCACCACCATGATCGGCGGCGGCACCGGCCCGGCGACGGGAACCTGTGCAACCACCTGCACGCCGGGGCCGTGGCACATCCAGTCGATGCTGCGCGCGGCGGATGCCTTCCCGATGAATCTGGGTTTCCTCGGCAAGGGCAACGTGAGCCAGCCGGAACCGCTGCGCGAGCAGCTCCGTGCCGGCGCCATGGGCCTCAAGCTGCACGAGGACTGGGGCACCACGCCTGCAGCGATCGACAACTGCCTGGCGGTCGCCGATGCGATGGACGTGCAGGTGGCGATCCACACCGACACGCTGAACGAGTCGGGTTTCCTCGAAACGACTCTGGCCGCATTCAAGGGACGCACCATCCACACCTACCACACCGAGGGCGCCGGCGGCGGACATGCGCCGGACATCATCCGCGCCTGCGGCGAACCCAACGTGCTGCCCTCCAGCACCAACCCGACGCGCCCGTACACGGTGAACACCATCGACGAGCACCTCGACATGCTGATGGTGTGCCACCACCTCGATCCGGCCATCGCCGAGG
>Ga0100380_10000405_pt1 | contig 48083 bp, 19 predicted proteins | sample CryGeymeta201504_FD_80417 | JGI IMG/M metagenome (GOLD analysis project Ga0100380, IMG submission 80417) | Groundwater microbial communities from Crystal Geyser aquifers in Utah, USA - Crystal Geyser metaG 2015-04 | ecosystem: Environmental > Aquatic > Deep subsurface > Groundwater | place... | reverse complement strand
TCTTCAAACCCTCGGGAAGAACCAAATCTAATAGTATCTGTAAGGACTCGTGCATCAATCTAATTTATACACGCAAAAATCAAATTTTTATCCCAATCCCCACAGGTTTTGTTCCTGATCCCACAAACGCTGATTCGCTTATCAGACACTACTACCTGGACGTTGCCTAAGTGGTTTAACCTTACATAAAAAAATACACCTATGTTTTTGATTTCAAATAAGTTATGATTTTCGGTGGTTTTCGACTGTTTCCCAAAAAACTCATAATGTCAAAGAACTTGAAATCAATACATCATACAAATCCACAAGTCTTCACCCATAAACTGGTACACGATTGGAGTACACAACTGACCGCATTACTTTAAAAACGCTCAATATCCTCAACAATATCTAACACTTCCTGAAAGTTGAAACTATTGAAGGCTATATACTCGTTAAGATCTGAACAAACCCAATTTATGTCAAAATAACCATTATCGGTTCTAAAGACAATATTTCCTGCAATATCAAGTTGGCCCAAGTTCCCCGAATAATTATCCTTGTAAAACTCAACTAATAGGTACTGTAATAATTGTTCCCTTTTCCAAACATCGTATTCACTTGGATACTGGGAGAGATAATACAAAAAATCCAACAAACAAGGATCGATTACATTTTTTGAATCCATTGTATTCACCTTAATCATAAACTCTTCGGCTAAGAATTTACCAACTTGTTCATTATATGTGACGGGGTCTTGATCTATGTTTATTATCTCCTTGTTGAATTCATTAAATGACTGTTCATTCAGGCAAATCAACACTCCGTATTCATCTAAAACCCCAAAATAATCAGAGTCTATTATTCTAATCAGATGAGGTTTCTCTGTGACCCCATATCTACGACATAAAGAGTCAAACTCTGGATAATCCATGTATACTCGGAGCGCATAAATATTATTCCTACTAAACACCACAATATTTCTTTTCGCATTATTACCATGGCATTGATCCGTTACGAGCACTCGACCATCACCAAAGGGGATTTGCATAAAACTATCATCTCGATTAAGGAAAGGATCATTACAATCTCCTGCATCAAGTATCTTATAGTTCGGAAAAGTAAAATTTACTTGACTACTTAACTCTCGATATAACGCATCCAAACTAGTTGTCATTTCTTTAGGAGCACTTAATCCTCCATCAATACAATAAACAAACATTATCCCAATTAAAAAAAGCTTCATTCCGAAAATGGTAAAATTGTCCTCGTCTGAATAAAGGGGAAACCCACAATTCCGTATTTGCCATAAAGTCCGTTATACTTGATTCCAGCTATAGTAGGGGTTAATGCCTGCCATTGGGAAAAGTATATTATTTCCGGCTCATTGGGGTTAGTGTAGGGAACCGAATGATAAACCGTAACACCCTTTAGGGTAGCATAAGTGATAACTTCAGGAGAGACAGAGTTCTTTCCTCCTGTGATGATATACAACGCAGCAAACCCCTCCTTAGCCGCCTCTGTACCAGCTAGTTCATCAATGAACCCTCTAATTTGAGCGTCAAGTTTTACAGAGTTCCCATCATTTTGTAGCTTAACCTCATAGAAGGCATATCCATAGTATTTAACCTTCCCTTTCGAATCAAATACTTTCACTTGTTCTACAGCATCCGGCGAATGACCAGATTTTGTGCGATAGCCCCCGTAATTGGCGTTCTTCCTTTGATTGAATGCCTTTATCGCAAATTTTTCAAATGATTTTTCAACATCCTTGGGATAAAACAACCATTTCTTTAGATCCGTTTTCCCCATCGAGAGGTAGAAATTATCATTGTAAGTTATAGGCCCCCAAGTATTTGTCGTGGAAGAATAGCCTCCTCCCCAATTCGGATCTCCATTTCCTGCTTGATTATTAGTTGGTGTAAACTCTACTAGGTTAGGGTATGGAGAATCTTCTGTTACTGGGCCACTGGAGTTATTCGGATCAACACAATCTTCTCCACCTTTGCCGGTGGGGTCAACAATTCTTAGCGGATTATTATTAAATGCGGAGTATGCCGAGGCAAACGGATATTTGTAAAAGAGTGGATCAACATTAAACCTCCTTCCCAGTCTCGAATCATATTGCCAGAACTCAGCCGAGTAACTATTTCCAACACCAAAAACCTCATCATCCTTAATTTGACCTCCGAAGCCGAATGAGTACGCAGAACTGTCGTTATTCGCATACCACTGCCTATCCGGCATCATCATTCCGAATGGGTAATAATCCATGGCGCTAAGCACCTCAGCTTCAAAGCGTTCCACTCCTAAATATTCATCGCAAATACTTACTCGCTTGTCAGACACTACTACCTGGACGTTGCCTAAGTGGTTGGAAAGTTCGTAATGTCGTTTGCCTCGGTACATTTGCGTGAATTCGTTGTCTTCCAAAGTTATGGAAATTCCTTCACTACCAAACCTTGCACGCATAAGCATATTTGTTTGGTGGACGCCAATTCGGGAACTACCATAGATATGGTGTTCGCTAGCATAATAGTTCCATCCTGAACCTACATAACCCAGACTCATAAGTTGATTCTTCAGGTTGAGTAAATAGGCTTCGCCAAGTGGTGCATAGCTGGATATAGCATCAAAGTATTCTTGAATAGACACTTTGTAGATGTATTTAATGGTGCTTGGAGGTATTACCACATAGGCACCTGTTTCTAACAAAGTTAATCCATAAGTAGGGGCGAATGTCAGGCCAGAGAGCAGAAAGTCACTTGGGCTATACGTGATCATTTTATCTGCAAGTGCATCTAAGGTTTCTAAACTTTCCATTATTGCCCACACTCCAGCTGCATCATATACTGTTAATATTTGGACACTCGTGTTCTCGCCAATAGCAAGTTTGGTGCAGTCTTTTAGGTCTGGCATCGCAAGCAAATAAGTTTCAAGAGCGCCTGGTCCCATATAGGAATCATAATGCATGAAAATGTCGGTGCCCACGAGGGCGAGGATTTGATCATACAATAGTGGGGATGCGAACGAATTTAGGTCCAATGCTACTTGACTCATTGTCAAAGGCATTGGAGTTGGAAAGTAATACGTATCCCAGAGTGTTTGCACATCCGTTGGATTAGCGATGCTAAGAAGGTATTCAGTAAAGTTGAAATAGTTGGAGCTGATCATATCACGCGTTATGGTCAAATAACAAGGCCCACCAGACAAGGTTATCGCATAATTATTGGCATCACCATAATACGCAGTCATAGCATAATAAAAGTCGCTGGTACTTGTATTATCAATTACAGAGGTTGTTAAGGAGGGGTCGAAATTCAGAATATTCAAGGGGTTTATTGCCTCAAGTGTGCTCTGCAGCAAAAAGTTAGTGGCTAAATAGGTTTTGAAACCCGAATAATCGCTTGGTTCCAATCGTGAAGGAAGGTTCAATCCTGTACTTGAAACCATAAAAGCGGCATTTAACCCGGCACCATTATCCGCTATTAGGATATTGACCACCGTTGATAAATCCAGTTCCGTTGTATCTAAATCTTGATACATTGATTTTTGGTAGGTGGCCATGATGTTTCCAGAAGCATCACGGACGTACCAGGTACTTGTTGTATATCCTGTACTTGGATCTATAACATGTTTGGCTGTTCGATACCCGTCGGGTGAGTATTCAAATTGCAAAGAAGGTTTAGTACTTGCTCCAGAACGCACAATCGACTGGATTTTACCATAAACGGTCCAGGTAATCTCATCAATTTCTTCAGATGCATCAGATATTAAATTCCCAATCGCATCATAGGTATAATTTCCAGCAGATTGGTCGTCTATGTCAATACCGTAATTAGTGCTACTTATTGCATCGTCAACGTATTCGAGCCTATTTGTTCCACTATAGTAATGATAAGACAGCTCATCCATATTTGGTTGAGATGATTTGCCTTTCCTTGCCAAGCTTAGAATATTACCATTTTCATCATAGGAATAATTCGTTGCATACTGGGTGAGGGGCGCTCCTGTGGATTTCCATACATTGGTTGTCGTATCAATATTATTGAATCCGCGAGAGGCTTTTATGCGGTTTAGCTGATCATATTGGAATGCTCTTCCGAATGGCACGTCACCTTGTTCCATGAATTTGCCAATGGCCGTTACCATGGACGAGATATTGCCGTTATACAATTCCCTGCCCGTGTCTTGTAACATGGAACCGGTTTTATTGATAATAAAATTGGTGCTCGCGCTTACCGTGCCAATTCGAGAATAATCGCCATCATAATAACCCAGTCCAAAGCCAAATACATCCCTACAAACCCATTCATTTACTGAGCTGGCATTTCCGTCTTTACCAATATCATGGCCTGTTCTTAATCGTTCCGAATTGACTCCTTTGAGCCACCCATGCAGCGTATAGGCGTAATCCATTCCTTGTACGCGGAGTTCACCGAGTTCCATTCGTGCCAAAGGCCCGTGTAGATAGTACATGTATTTGGCATCGCGGTCCCAATGAATCTGGTCTCGCGATGTATAGGCGCCAATTACACGGTTATCCGAATCATATTCATATTTATGAAAGAATTGATCAACACTATCTTGCTGATACAGCACTTTTAGCACATTACCACTCACCAGTTCATATTGATAGTTAATAATCTTATATCGTTCATAAACAGAGTCTAAGCTGGGGGTTTCCCTAACCATGGCTTTTACGTTTCCGTGCACGTCGTAGTCATAATGGACCGCACTTTGGTATACTGGTGCTCCATTTGCTGTAGTATAAGTGGTGGAGACAACCCTATTTCGTAGGTTGTGTTGCTTGAAGTTGGTGTAGTTAACAACGAACTTCATTTCGTCATAATACGTATTTGTAATCTGTGTGCGTGAGCCGGCACTTATCCAGCCTGATAGCAAGGATGTGCTATAGGCAATGTTAATGCTCATTGTATCAGTAGAGCTTGACTGCGTAATTTCACCAACCTCACTTATTCTGCCAAGTGGGTCGTACTTAGTATAGCTAAAGGTGGGGTTTGAGTACGCCTTTTGTTTCGAATTTCTAGAAACGACAAGTCGGCCTAATTGGTCATACCAGAAATCACTAACTCCACCATCCGGAGTGACCTGCCATTTTAATTCATTTAAAGTATTGTATTGGTAATTGGTTGGCAGGTTATGGGTTGGATAATACCCACTACCTAGGTTTAACCTACGCTTGTTTTTGGCCAATTCTACTTGGAGTGCAGACCCAAATTGTACCCCACTTGGAGGCACTGTTTGTGTTAAATTACCCGCTTGGTCATAATAATAGAGGGTATAATGATATTCCTGCTGATCAAAGCGCATCTTCATGGATTCGCTTGGTATTGCCTGTTGAATACATTGTGATTTGTATTTATGAATGAAGCCAGCACGAACTGAATCGAGATACATGTTATGGTAACGCCTTCCGAAGGCTTCGGCCATCAAATCCATGTCAATCAGGCATTCGCTCATACTCCCTAATGTGGCATCGACATTTCGTCCGCGACCACAAAGTTTTGGCTTTGTGCCGCAAAGATCCATGAGTTCATAATCATCGGTACTACCAAACATGGGTAGTATATAAACGTTCTTGTCTTTGTCTTCGACCATTACTTCTAGCAGAAATCTTTTGGTATTATCACATGGAAGTGCTTTGTAAGGTTTGACAGAAACAATACCTCGAATACGATTTATTAGGCTGAGCTTTTCGTCTGGAGCGTAAAAGGATAAGGTTAGTTGGACTGAATCGGAACCGTCTGTAATGGTAAAACGTTTTGGGCCTGGCCCTCTGAAACTCATTCCATCTTCGTAATAATGTCCAATTCCTGCTGCATTCGTGCCATTATATAAATCCGTTCCATAGTAGGCATTAACTAATTTCGAAACTAAATTATGGTTGTTTTTTACAAGCAAATTGTATCGAGCTGGGGGAAATGGTCCGCCATAAGATTCACCAATTTTTAGTTTAGTTTCTTGTCGCAACCATTCTCTCACCAAAGGAGGTAAATCGTTTTCCTTAACACAAAAACTATCGCAAGCCAAATATTCCCGAATTTTAGATGCAGAACTGGTGAAATTTGCGCAGGGATCTTCTTCATAAGGAGGAGACGTACATCTATTTACTTCTGCGAGCAGACGCTCCATTCTATATTCCAAATCATCTCCTGGGTCTAAAGCTGTTTTTTTTCGATAGTAAGGTTCTCCCTCAAAAACTGAATCGATAAAATTTGCCGCCAATTCTAACTGCGCTTCCGTTAATGGCTTAGACAATGGTACTGTATTGGTCAGAAAAGAATCCAAATATTTTAACAGCGAATCACACGGAAGGTATGGAGTTGCTGGAACCTTTTCAGGAGTAGAAGTATGTTTGTACCGTGTAGGACCGCCACCGCCTCCTGGCAAATGATAAGTCGGAGGGCCAGGAGGGGGGTCTGGGAAAGAATTACAATCATCACATTGAAGATCTTTTCTGCAGCCTAAAGGAAGATAAAGATCATCTGCACGAGCAAGTTCCCATAGATTCAAAGAGTCTTGTTTTGTCCAGCCTAAAGAGTCCATATCCATAGGGTTCTTACCTTCTTTATTCATCCATGCACTTGCACAAGCCTGCATAACAAGCTCTAAACTTGCCGGACATGTCCAATGACTGGCCCAACCAGGATCATTTATATCCTCTAAATCTGGTTCATTTTTCATGATATTTGCCAAGGCTCCGCAAACACAGGGGTCAAGTAGAACTAGGTCTTCGTCATCGCAGGACAATAAATTACTTGTCACAATACTAGGAGATTGGTAGTCAAACCATTGATAGTTTGTGGATGATTCTACATTGGCATTTTCGATATAGGCATATGCAATTCCTGGGTTTGGCCTAAAATAATCTTGTCCTGGAAACCCGCCAATACTAGAGGTTTCAATCTCATTAGTAATGCTATCGATATAGTATTGTCGCGAGGCATATTCTATAGGTTCTGGCAGTCCTTGGAATAATTCTACAATGGAATCATCGTCAATATTTTCATTTTGCATGCCGGCACATTGTGCCATGAATTCTAGATAAGTATCGGCATCGTGGTTCACCTTCAGCTTATTATTCAAATAAGCGGTCATAATTAGCGGCCAGTTTGCCGTTGAATCTAAAATCACTAAGGTATCACCAAGTTCTTCGAAAAATGGAACCAGAGCCTTTTGAATGTCACTACATTCTATGCACAAGGTATCGCATTCTATAACTTGTGATTCATAGTAAAGCGTACGTATTGTATTTCGGTAATTGATGTCTGATTTATAATTAAGACAAGGATCTTCATCATCTGAACATGAGCAATGATAATCACTTGAATCGAGTCCGAATTCATCATACGATGTGGACAATGGAGGGGTAGTAATTATTCGCGGGTCGCACACTCCAGCTTCATATACGCCATAAGCTTCTAACACTTCTTTAAACCCATCGGAGGACCCCATAGGATTATTTGAACCGCAGCCAGCTGTACATTTTGCTACGAGGGCCAATCGAATTGCTTCCTTATTTGGACTTTCCTCTACACAAGGCCCTAATAATGACATCCAAGCACCACTCATACTATCGCAAGAAGCCCCACAATCACTGTAAAATCTACCGCTCATGGCAGCTTCATCTCCGCCGATATCCCCTTCCACATCATCAGTGGATTTGAAACGAATTTCTTTTCCAGCTGGAATTGACATTGCAGAGCAGGTAGTACTCGCTCTGATTTGAACCATTGCTTTACTGCGTGCAACCTTGTAAAGTGCTCGGAAGGTTTCCCAAAGCATCGGATCCTTCATATAGCATCTGCCATTATAGTAATCATAGGCATTATTGGTCGCTTGAGTTGCAGCATAAATACTATATGGAATGGTGTCTTCTCCGAGCATATAATGACTAATCCAAATGGCAGATTCCCAGATGTCTAAATCGTGATAGACACTATAAATATCTGGGACAGATATAACGGCATCAAGTTCTGACTGAAGAATAGCTTTATAACTTCCATTCATCATAAAAAACGTATCAGTATTGCCTATTGGGAAATTTACACCAGCAGTTCGAATTGGATTCATCAAACCTAGGCTAATTGCTTCCTGCCCATCTATATTATCAAGAATAATAAGAAAAGAATCAGCTTCGGGGTTTGCCATGCAAAATTCGTATTTGCAATATTCTGGATGTAAGGTGATATCTCCTTTCAGTTCCTCATATTGTCCACCTGGTGAAACGTCAACTTGCATGACATGTTCCATGTATGCGCATGGTGATAAATCGGGATTACAAATGTCATTGCATAAGTCCTTTTTTTGAGAGTATTCTTCAACAGCCATTTGAAGCAAATAATTTCCATTGTATGCCAATACTCCATTATCTGCATAGCCTAAGTCTACAAGTTGCTGTCTGCGATTAGTAATATAACCTATGGAATCAGTTAGCAGGTCTGAACAGACTTCACAGCTGATATTGCAGCCAAAGTCATCCATTATGGATTTGTAGTAGTCGATAAAGTACTGCTCATCCTTTACACATGCTGTATCCTGAATATAAAGATCAGCGTAATAGTTCGCTGCTTTTTCACTCACAGTAAGTGTTTTAGTAATAAAATAGGACCCTTTTCCTAGCGTAACCCGCATCGAATCCCCTAATAATGGGTCATCTACACTTTTGTAAAGTTCATCTGCCCCAAAGCAACTAATAGAATAATGACTTGAATCTACCTTTTTTAGCTCTCGTGAAAAGGGTTGTATTCCGGCAGTGAATAAATCCCCGTCCAATAATTCCGCACCACATTCATCTGTGATACTTATGGTCAGATCGTATACACATTCATAACAATTCGACATGCATAAATCAGTATATGAAGTTCTATCAACCATATAATTTATGCGGTATTCCCCTGGCACAGCTACGGTCACCTTCTTTTGTACCACTGTAGTATAGGGATCTGGCATCGATTCAAGATTGAATGGAATTAATTCTACATTAAGAAGGGAAGAGCCTGGGTTATTACTCAAAACCTCTACATTGTCTGGACTAGTTCCGGCAAGCGCTGTGGCAATTACTCTCCCAGAGAGATCCGTATAGGATACACTTACTTGACCATTCGGGTCAATAACCATTTGTTTTTGGTAGTGAACGGCTGCCCCAACATTGTTTCCAAAAAGCCTATCCAATTCTTCTTGATAGGGGGTGCCATAATAGTATTTAGTGGCATGGTCGGTGCCAATGGCATGATCACGACCAACTCCAGATTGAACTGCAACTCTGCCGCTATTATCGTCTGTGTATATGGTCCGAACGTAAGGTCTTCCGTTTGCTCTTGGGATATACGGATTGTGATCATAGAGCCAATGTGTTGAATTGGCCAAAAAAGTATTTCCTCCTGAATAATATTGACTTGCGCCTGAGAGGGTGTCTAGTGGCGATGAAATTAAGTCACAAAATCCAGTGTCAAAATGAATTCTAGTGTATTCATCCCCAGTCGCGCTGTCTAAGTTAAAGTTCGGATAATATTTAAGGAGGGTTTCGTCCACCGGAACAGGCAATATTTGCATTGCTGGTCTGCCTTGGTAATCATAAATACTTTCACCAATTATGATGGTAGTATCGCTCGAAACTCTTGTGAGGCTCTGTCTGCTGCGAAAGCTTCCATCCATAAAGGAGATTAGTTCTTTCCGTTTTCCCCATTCACTAAATGTGTTTACATATTGCCAGTTGAAGGTAGGTTCTAAAGGGCTAACTGCTAATTTTTCTGCCGATGAATATTCACTCAGAGGTTTATCATAGGTTTTATTAGTCCATTTTCCAGCAATTCTATAAGTAAAATTTGACCCAGTATATGAGGCGGGCCTTACCCTAAAGACGATATACCCTCGTTCAAAAACATTACTAAATGAATAGGAGTTTCCCTTGACTGTTACCCGTGATGCATTACGGTCAAAATCAACGTCAATATCAGCGCTTGTCAAAGCATCAGCTACATGTTCATTTGTATAATCGTCTACAAAAGTGTATTCTAAATCATATTCCTCGGCACCAGTTACTGCAGCCCAGTTGACAGTTATGTCCCCTGTTGTTGCGTTATAGGATGAAGAGCTTACGCTTGCATACGAAGCGGTGTCTAAGGTTTTATAGCGTTCAATGGCAATTTCTCCACTTACCCTGATATAGTCGATCAATGCAGCATTGGAAATGGAGATAATTTCGAGTTTCATTTTGTAGAAACCAGAGAGACGTTTTGTATGTATTCCTTTATATTGGGCACCAACATTCTGGTCATAAAATACTTGGAGAAATATAGTTTCAATCGTGGTGCTTCCAAATTCATCCCATCCCGTTACCTCAATATTTGCCCAAAATGAAAAAGTATCCAAATAGCAAGAGACTAACTGATCTTGGTTGATTTCCAAGGTTATAAAATTATCGACCTTGTAAAGGTTATAGGCTGATAAATTGCTATTATAATACTGAATATCTTCAAGGATTCTGAAGCTATCAGCATGGATACTTGTTCCAGTCATGGAGCTCCTCAAGACTGGTTCAATGCCTGCGAAAAGTGTGCTATTAAATCCATAAAAGCACATTAGTAGGAGCACGATATTTTTAGCAATCCTTTTCATTCTTGTTCAAAATTTAGGGATGAAATGACTTCGTAGTTTTTGTATTTAGGAGCCGCTGTGACTTCGGTTCCATTTATGCGTTCAAATTGTGAGGCACTTAATTCGTTAGGATTGATGTTCCCAATTTTGTAAGCAGCATAATTAATCGCCATTTTTTTACACTTATTCTTTTCGCCGACCTGGGCTGATTGACTGAATGTGTAGCTTGAAGATTTGATCCATCCTGAATTATCTACTTCCAGTTGAGCGGATTCTAAATAGCCTAGATGAGAATCAGGCTTTGGAACAAAAATTAGTTTAACAAAGCCTTCTCCATAATCTGTGCTTCCTGTTAAGAATTCTTTTTCTTCATTCAGCACATTCAGGGCTTCATTAAAATTCACCCCCTCGTCGGCCCATTGTATAATAATAATCTTGTCGTTTTGATTAATATTTATCAAGTATTCACCTGATTTTAGAGTGATTCCGTCTCCTTTCTTTAAGATGAAATCTTTCCCTTTTTTCAAAAAACTCCCATTTACTACACCGCTATTTCCTTGTCCTTCGCAATTCCAGGACATTTGATAATTGAAGGAATATTCTGAGGTATTTGCATATTTGTCTACTGATTTTTCAAGTAGCTCAAATGCATCCATTTCTTGTGAATGGAATGCAGAACAAATAAGAATGAGTAGGATAACTTTAAGGCGCATTGTAGTTCTCAATTTTTAGGATGGATTTACGAACTTCTTTCAGCGTTTGAACGCCTCTTTCTGTTTCTTTCTTCACTCGGATAAGTGCACCTTCTTGATCATATTCATAGTAGGTAGCATAATTGTTTTCATCCAATTCTGCCAAGAGTCTGAGGGTTATTTGATCATAGGCATAACTCTTCATATTTGAATTAAATGGGTGAACCCTAAGATCATCAAACCAGGTATCGACATCTGCTCCAACAAGTGTGATTTCTACCTGCTCAACAGAATCACTTATTCTAAATTCACCATATACTCGTTGCCAGCCATCTATTATTTGTCCTTGGCCTTTGAAGGTATATGTTTCAGTTACCGAACCTATTTTATGAAGTTTGACTTGGATGGATGAATTTAAGTAACTCGTATCCATCATATTTACACCTTCTTTAAGCCATGAAGAAAGGATATAACGACCAGTATCTGGATTGAATCTTCCCACGCAGTAACAACTTCTCCATTCTGTTTCAGTTGCACCAAATGGAGTAGATGCGTCTGAACAAAAGGTTCGGTCGTTCGCCGAAGAAACAGTTTGAGATGGCTTGAGATGTAGTGAGTATTTTCCAGAGTGAGCAAACTCTTTACTGTACTCAGCTTGAGTAGGCATAAAGCCGTCAAAGGTGAAATGCTTGTCGTAACAATTTGCAATAAACCAAAATTCACTGTTTTCTTCAAAGCTTTCAAAAGCAATCTGCTCATACTTGCTATTGCCGGCAACCGCTATTGGTAATGTATAGTTGAAACCAAACAAAGCAGAAGAATATCTTCCAAGTGCATCTTGATTTTCAATTTCATTTCCATGAGGAGTGTATTTGGTTACTTGATTCGCCCAAATCCATTTAGACGAAGAGGAAGGAATCATATTTCCAGGTCCAGCACTATAAGTCCAATATGGAGAGAAACTAGAATATGAACCATCTTTACGCGGGTCCGGATTACTCGCGTAAAGACGATTGTCAACATAGGCGAGTTGCTTTTTCATTCTCCAATTTCCCCGAATACCCATTTGATAGGGGTTGAGAACCGTACTGGTTTCCGGAGTTAAACACTCAGAGGTGCAATTAATTCTTCTCAAGCCTACACAATCCGCTGAGCCAAACGTTTCTATCGTATCAATTATTCCATCACCTCTATCCAATACAAGTGATACAGAAAAAATATCATTGGAATAATATTTAACATCTAGAGCCTGCGTAATTTCTGAATAACACTCGTCCTCTGGAATTTGGACACTTAAATTGCAATTCTTATCACAACGAGCAAAATTAAAGACGAGATCGCCATTATTCTGGAAGCTAGAACCATTTTGTAGTGAAACATTCAATGCTGTGTCCGCAGTGCAAGTACCAGCAATACTGTCTAATATATATCGGTAGCTTTCATAAAGTGGGTTGTATGGAATGGTGCTAATTATTGAACCATAAGTTTTGACACAAGATCCTTGGGTTTCTTCCATACATTGTTGCACATCGGCAATTCCAAATCCTTGGTAAACATTTTCTGCTAATTTGATAAAGAGTGAATCATAACAATTGACACATGTGGTGCTTGTGCCCAACAAGGTATAAACCTCGTCACCTGAAACAATTGCTTTACTGAAAAGCGAATCTAAAGAGGACTCTTTATAACCATAACCATTTAGCCGGTCATACAAACAAGCCGTATTGATATCGTAACCTGCATTCGAAACGGTAAAATTATCAAACACATCATTTAAGAAAGTTGATATCTCATTAAGAGGGAGTATATAATTGGTGTCGCAGGTGTATTTGTAGTATTTATCGCAATAGAATGGCCAATAGTCATCAAATTCAACTGCGCTGGCACTGATAATGGAATCAAGACTTAGATAACTACCGTTTATAGGATTATGTAACATTGACATTTGTTCTACTGGAACATTCTGTAAGTTCCTCCTACCAGAGCGAATAACTTGAATACTATAGAGTACGCCATTGCTAGGTAAAAATTCCGCCCCACCTTTTTCATCAATTAAGTTTAACCGGTGATTTGCTCCTTCATAAACATGACAAATATTCCATGAGCCATTGGCATAGCTGGTAACCAGCACTTCATCACCTGGAACGAGGAAGTTTCTTACGTTAAGCCCATTTGGAAGAATTATAGTATCAGAATTGAGCATGACACTATTAAGCTTGACGCCTATGTTCTTATACGCTGGCCCCATTCCTTGATCATAGGCCCAATGAGCGGGAGTAGTGCGGGAGTAGACATTATCATTAAACTCATTTTGTACACTTGATACCAGAACATTTCCTGTAATATCATCATACAAGAGATTTTCTGTAACAATGGACGAACCCTCTTTAAGCGCTATAGTCTTCTTCAATATTCCATACCTACTTACGACTTTCGTTGTTACAACAGTTTGAATTTTTTGTGATGATTTTTTGTAGGCATTGTAGAGTGAAGGTATCAGTAAAGGAAAAGAAGCGACAGTAAAAAAATCTGTATTAACACTGAGATTTACACTTTTCACTTCATTATAGGATTGGCGATAGTCACTAAATACTTCCACCTCGGCGGCTAGTTCTTTTTCTTGAATTATTCCTGAAGCGGACAAGACTTTTACGGTATTTGAAAGTTCTGAGTCATTCCCTTCCAATGTTAAATATTCGTACTTCACCCCACCAATCGGACTTTCAGAATGTTCGGAATAGGTGTATTGTGCTTTCGGTTTTCCGTGCATATCATTCAATACAATTTTGTATCCCTGTGACGCGGTAACCAATGTCGATTCTGTGGAACTCGGTGAAAACAATTGTTCCACTTGTGATGGGCGGAAAATATCAACGTCGATATGTGTTTCTTGAAAACGCACAGGAAAATCCTTGGCTGTAAAAAATTCAAATTCTTGTTTCCCAGTGGCTGTTCTTGATACTCCCTGGTGAGAAAGAGATTTGACGGTGACTTTTGAATATCCTACGGATGCAGGAGGCATGAATGACTCACCCAAAGGTGCGTCATCCATATACATTAAATCAGGGACCATTTTAAGCTCTTCACGAACTGTTCTCGGTTGACAAAATGGATTTTCATCGCCTCCTAGATTAGGCTCAAAAGCTGCAACCCCGCTACTGATTTCTCTTATAATACCATCGGGGCCTTTTTCTTTGGTTGTATAGAAGTATTGTTGACCATATTCAAAATCTTCTTCATTTGCATTGGCAGCACCCACGTATGCCCAGTTATCATTGATTTTAATAGATTTGACGCGATGTCCACCGCCAATTTTTGTTTGACCTTTTGAATTAAGACGAATAAAACTTTTAGCGACATTTACTTTTTGACCAAAACCACGTCGCTTCAGGTTCCCATAAATGCCAGCAACCATATTTGCCATTTCATTGAACATCCCAACCATCTCGTAAAATCCTTTAGATACCTTATTGGTTTGGACATTTTTACTCGCATTCTGGTTAAACACAATGTCAGCAGCATGAATCCTTGCCCAATTCCATATGTTCTTTGAAATTGGGTTCGCATCCTTGCCTTTATCATCATCTTTAAGCGTTGTCAATTTGAGGCGGATATAACCCTCAGTTCCATTGTTATAAAGACCATAGGCATCATTAGCCCCGAAATCTATTCCAGCATATCCCTTAACATATTCGTAATTATTATGTCCATTTATGTCGGCAAATACGGTAAACTGAAGTGTAGAGTCTAGTCCGTAAACCATGTGGCTAAACTCATCTAATGTAGTAGTGCCATTCAAATCAATGAACACATAATTGTTTATTATATCCTTGCCCTTTTTGGTAAAGAGCAGATTGCCATAACTTGAAGAATCCGCAGGTGAATCGCCGAAGCCTTTAATTTTAAGCATGCTCATTGCGTTTAAATTTTGAACATAGGCATAATCATCTGCCTCATATTCTACCGATATTTTCCCACCAGAAGGCAGTACAATTTCACTTAAGGACCAAGTTCCTGCGTAATCATCTGCTAGTCCTCGAATTTGGGGAGTGAAAGGGAATTCGGCATTGGTCAATTCGGTGGATGACCCACATGTGGCACTGCCTACAGGCTTATATGTTGACCACCTGTCGTGCGCCTTAATATGGTATTTATAGTCTGGGTCGTTTTCATGGTTATAATTGAATTGATAGGGAGAAAACTTCCCTTTAAATGAATTACCATAGGTGAACCAAACTTTTTTAAGAGTTAGTTTTCCTTTGTAAGGGTGACTAAATCCATAAGCAAATGTTGGAACTTCGCCACAAAGTGAGTACTCGTATTCGAAATGGGCTGCTTTAATTTTGTATGCTGTTGAGCCATTCTTGTAGAAATCTTGTTTGTTATACAAAATGACACTATAAGCTTGTATAGATTTGCTCCAGCATAACCAGATCCCCCATGAATATTTTGAGCACCGACTCCATCATATTTTGCAGAAATATAAAATACCGCAATGTGGTTCTTGCCAACAATAGAATGGAGGTGATAAATCTCCTTTTCTCCATAAATGAAAGAACCTTTATCGTCAGAATAATCTGTCTTCCGACCTTCATTGTACATAGCCTGATATTCAGTATAGGGAGTTCGCCATTTATAATTTTCGGCGGTTTTTTGATAATCGAACTTAACAGCTGTACCAAAATCGTCATCAGAAACTCCATTACCTGTTAAATCAACATAGTCGGGGGAAACAACAGCTGTTAAATGAAAAGCATAGGGATAAGACGGTGTAACAACCTTCTGAACAAAATTGTCTTTCCCTTGATTGTTTCCTTCTCCAGATTTTTTTGAAGTAGAGGTATAAGTACTGTTGTATGAAACTAGTCCCGTGGCGCAATTGCCCGCAGGAGTGGTGTTGTTCCCGGCAGCAAAACTTATTTCTTCTTGGACCAGATTATAGGCGGGTAATCCATATACATACCGAGAACCATCGGTATTGAGAACCCGGATTTCTGAATAATGGTGTCCTTTTCTAACCTCATCTACTCTATTTACAGATTGATCAGCTTTTAAGACCCCACTCGTTGGCTCATAGGTGCTACCAGAATAATATTCAAGCTTTTGGGTTAGGCCAATTTTACTTGCTTCAATTGCTGTTAAAGCCTGCATGACCGCGTTTCTTGGTTGTCTGGACGTTTGAATATTGGCGGTAGGGTCTGCAATCATTTGTTCAGGCTTTTTTAAGCCTGTTGGTTCAAAACGTCCGACTTGAGCCAAATAATCTGGACCGACATAGCCAATGCCTGTCTGCGGAGCTAACAATGAATATCCTCGAATTCCGTTGTTAAATTCTGCATTAGATCGAGTCATTTCACCCATCTGTTTAAAATAGACAGGCTCATAAAGTGGATTATTGGGTAAATCGGAGCTTTTTACATACTTCGCTCTTTGTTGTAATTTATTGTTCTCATGAATATTGCTGGTCAGCGTCTTGTTAGCGACAAAGGAAAAATTTATCCCTGCTTTGAATTTATCGAAACTTGATATATCTATTCCGGCAGCAGTGCTTGAATTAAAGTTATCGTTCGTCTCTTCTCTATTGTAAATATTATCATTTCGGTATAGTCTAAATGTTCCTCCAATTCCATGACCACTTACGCTGAATATATCATATGTGGGCACTGGTATCGGCAGGTTGGTGTGATTTTCAGAAAAAGCGCCGTCTTTTTCACGGTTAAAATCAATCATATCATCCCAGTCGGCATCTTCCAAGTGGGCATACCCATATGCTGATTTTACTATTTCATTATCTCGTATTTTTTGAACGGACATGTATCCGTTAATACTTCGGTTTTTTGTTAGTCCCTTAATCTCTTTGCCCCATTTGAAAGTCAAACTAATAGACAAATTATTCATTGGTACACTTATACTTGGGGTAAAGGTTTGCGAGCCCAATAGGATTTGGGAGTTGCCACCAAGTAAAAATGCCGAAGACTTGGTGTTATTTGATCCGTCAATTATGTTATTAAGGCCCCAGCCATAATTTAAACTTTTCATGCCCGCTCTTGAATTAACAGCGGTAGCTGCATTAAGCCCGATACCTTGTTCAACGCCTTTTTGCGCATTGTCGAGCATATAGTCAGCAGACACATTTGAAGAAAGCGTCAAGCCAGAGGCCCCGGTGTAACCAAGATTGAGGCCGGAAGACAGTTTTGTGCCTCCAATTTTTAGTAAACTGGCATTGATACCAGTGCCTATATCCATACTCCATCCTTGATAATTATTAACCAAAAAACCGAGTTTGAGGCTGAATCGGCCAAAACTAGAGTCTTTGCTAGCAAAATTCAATTTCTGCAGTATTTTGGCGCTTTTATCTTTGCCAAAAATTTCCCAATCCTTATTATAGGAGGCTCCAATAGTGGTGTTATTCTTAAGTTTTATGTATTTCGTTACCTTATCCCCTTGAAAATCATCGGGAATACCTCGCAAATTTCTGTTAATTACCCCAGGGTTTAGATTCCACCCGAGGCCTACCCAACTTGCCTCTTGGTCGGCATTGATTCCTGCATTGTACGATATATTTACAGGGTATCCATCCACCTCCATAAGTGGAATATTGTATTTAAAGTCTCCAGAAAAGATATCAACCATATCGCTTGTTCCAATTGGCTCAAAGGATTGGACTTCTGGCGTTGATGGCCCTCCTGTTAACGCATGAGCCGCGGCAGGAAAGATAATTTCGAATAGAAATACAGCTAAAGTGGCATAGCTGTACAACACAATACGTTTTCGAAATAGTTTCATGAGTTATCGTTTAAGTTTGGGTATGTCCTTTATATCACTTTTTGTAAAAGTGAAGGGGCGTGGCAAATTATTTGTTAATTCTCCTTGATACAGGAGCGTTAAATCAGAGTTTTCCCAATTCAATGGCCGATCAAAAGCAAGTTCGTAATTGAAAGAAGGAGAGAAATTAGCAGACCTTTCCAAATTTGCCATCGAACACACAAGCGTGTCATTTCCAGCAACAAGATGAAGATCTCGTGCCATGAAAAAATTTAAATAGTCGGCATTTGCTTCGTAAAATTCTTTGGCTTCAGCTGTTCTTTCTGAAAAGTCAATTGAGAATTTTAAATAAAAGCCTTTGTTATATTCTTCTTCTAAAGCCTCAAATGTGCTGTCATCGTATCGCTCTTCAAGAATATGAAGTTGCTTATAAGCCAAAAGGCTTGCGGGTAGAACCGAGCAATTGAGCGAAAAAGTTTCTTCCTTTTGCGTCTGAAATAATCCATGTTCGTCATTTTCCAGCCATGTAGTCAACTCCATTGGGGGCAGACTTCCAGTACAAGCAGAAAGAAGGCACATTCCTAAAAACAAATAAAATTTCATCAGGCTCAGTAGCTAAAGGAATAATGAATTCTAATTTCAAAATTCTCCCCCTTAGCATTGGCAATGCGGACGACATATTCAGTATTGGGTTTAAGCCCCATGTTACTTAAGGATACGTCCAATAGATTTTCACCGTATTGAATTGGAAGAGAAACTGAACCTTTTCTCTTTCCATCGGTTGTTAGTATTTCTAGTTGAAGCTCACTTGACTTATTTACCAATTCATGGTAGTCAAGTCGTAAAGTATTTTCTATATGCACCACAGATGTGGGATTCACCTGCCTAATTTTAATGTAGTTAAAAGGATCAACCTTTATTTCTTGGGTGTCCTTACCAATAGTAAATTCCCAGACCTCAGATCGAGCAATACGTTCCCCAAAGAGCACAGCATAAACCTCCCAAGAATATGACTCTCCCTCAACCAGTGGGTCGATATCTGCTGGGAAACTTAAAGTGATTCCATTGATGTCATCCCTATGAATTAAAGGAATATTTCTAGTGATGGCATCCTGCCTAGACTGATCTTTATTGATTTTAACAAGTTTTAATTCATAGCGCACATCTTGTGATACAGGACTTGGTGGTATCCATGTCAACTGAGGTGTGAGATCCTTAATGACTGACTCATTGGACGGGTAACTTAATAAAAGAGGAGAAGGAGTCTCTATCACGAAGTTTGAACAAAATTTGGTGTCCGCTCCTAAAATTCCAGACCCACCGCAATTCACATCAGCACATGAAACAACGTAACATATTGAATAATGGCCTGGAGGAAGTGAATTATTCGCATCAACCCAAGAACGAATTTCAGCACTACGGAAATCCACATACTCAGGCTGAACAAGAATTTTACTCAAACTTGTCAAGCCTATCTTTACATGTAGTGGTTTACTCTTAGAGACATAAACATCTCCAACGCCAGACTTCTGAACATAAGCCTGAACAACAATATTCGCATCTTTTGGTGATGATATATTAACATTCCAAATATCATCTACTTGAAACCGATATGGATTCGTAGGTTTAAGCATGACATTTAGCTGGGCCGAAGTTGAATTCGGAAGGATATATAAAAGAGCAGCTAAAATGCAGCTTTTGAGGGCTTTCATTTTTAGGTTCATAGTTCAGAACGCTGGTAAGGCATCACTAAAGTAAAAACATTTTACTACTTTGCAAATTGATCATGATGCAAAACTTGACGAAAAAAAGCGAAAACTACCGATATAAGAGGGTTGTAGGCGCTGTAATATTTTTGTTAATTTTTACCGACGGGTATTCACAGAGAACAATAATTGACTCATTTTCAAATAAGGCAAGTGACACTTTAAATTACGTGCCGGATATTCGTAAAAGTTTTAATCTAGATAGTACGATAATCCCAGGTCATGATTTCAAACGCTCCGATTCCATAATTGTTTCCAACGCTAAGACAGAAATCAAACGAGACTTCAAGCTGCATAAATCAAAGCCTCTCTTTAAATCCAATGGTCATGTTACTATTGAGAATCATTATACGAATCTTCAAAGTCCCTATGTCCGAAGCGCAACCGCTTACACCCGACTCTCTTACCAAGGAAACATATTCTTAGCAGGTCTTCCTTTTCAAGGATCGGCCTTTTTAACCACTGAGAATAATACTGTCTATAGAAGCAATTTTATTAATCTCCGTTTTGATGGTAACCAATACAGAAGAACGCTAAAGCAAGATGCTGAAAATCAAGCCAAAATACTAGATAAGTCTGTCAGGTTTAACAGCTTCATTTTAGAAGAATTGAAAGGGCAATTGGAAAACATTGAAGATCAAATAAAAGGCAATGATTTTCTCATAAAGCAAAGGCTTGATGACAGCTTAGCTAAACTTAATAAGCCTAGGAATCCACTAGATACTATAGACATAAAGTCGCGAATACACGTTGACACCCTGAGTGATACCCTAACTGATAAGCCATCCGAGTGGAAAACGAATGCCCAAAGCAGAAAGGACTCACTAATGGTTCTAAAAGACTCATTGTCAATAAAATTTACCCGTATTTATAAAGTTTACCGGGAGGATTCTTTGAAGGTTGCAGAGTATAAATCTTTAATAGAACATGGGCCAGAATCTATCCTTCAAGATTCAATGGCTTCGCAAACCTCCAAGTATACAGCCTGGGTATCGCGGGTTAAAAACTTTCAACTTGGTCAAGCAATGGTTAACTATAATGAGTTAAGTCTTTATGGTCATTGTGTTAAGGGGTTGGATATGTCCATGGACTTAAATGGTTGGCAAACAGGAATTACTTTAGGTCGAGCTTTCAATAATGAAGGTATGTTCGACCCTATAGCAAAGCCAGAGTTTAATAAAAACCTAGCGGGTATCCAATTAGGAAGGACAAACGAGAAAGGAGATAAATTGATTTTATCCTACTTCTACTCTAAGGACATCAAAAGCGTTAAGGATAATGTAAAGAATCAAGTCCTAACTCTAGATGTTCAAAAAACTTACAACCGCCTTACTATTCAATTGACTGCAGGAAATAGCAATTATCAGCAATTATCGCCAATAACCATAGGAGAAGCGGCGCCGAACCAAGCAAGCGACAAAGAAAATAAAGCAATAAAGTCCAAGGCGACGGTAGACCTAGATTATGGCGCGAAGGTGTCTTTGAAATACAACTATATCGGAGCACTGTATACTACCATCGGAAATCCATTTCTTAGAAAGAACTACCTCGAAAAAGAATACGATTGGGAACAAAAGTGGGCAAAAGGAAAAATTAGCAGCAAGGTCTTATACAAGAAACTCCAAACTCTAAAAAGTGAGCTCAGCCCAGAAGTCAATACCACAAGAGGAGCCGGCGTGCAAGTTCAGTCGGCGTTTTCTAAAGGGATCAACTTCTTTGCACTGTATAGTCCTTATGAACTAGGAAATAATCATCCCGATACGGCCTTTCGAACCTTTAATAGAACAAGCCTGATATCTGCTGGGATTTCATACAGTAAACTTTGGAAACGAGCCATGTGGCTTAGTCAGTTTATCCTAAGCAACTCTTCAATTAGCGGGGAGAATCTTCCTTCCACACAAACAACACAATACACCTTAGAAAACACACTTAGCATTGATGGCTCTCACGATATCCGAATTGAAGCAAGCATCAATCGCACAAGACCCAATCTGGATTCAATGAACTTCTCCTCACTATCTGGTCAATACATGAAAGTGGTCAAACAAAACCTATCCCTTGGCGGAAACTTCAAATCCATCAAGTTTTCAGAGAGCTCCCACCTCTATGGTGCTGGAATTAATTGCCAATGGGTCTTACTTGAGAAAGTACGGATCACCTCAGACATAGAACTGAGCGAAGTTCAAAACTGGTGGGGTGTTGAAGGCAGAAAATTGGTGACAACGGCTAATTTGCGGGTGGGGTATTCGTGGTGAAAAGAGTGCTATTTGGAAAAAAAACGGATACAAGATACCCAATTAATCGCTGAATTAAAACTCGCGTATCTTCTTGTGATTCTGAAGCTTAAACGGGATCAGTTTCCTCCGACTAAGTGGGGTCAATTTCAGCGTTTTTTCCACTTTGGATTGCGAACGCTGTGTTTTATACTCCCCTTTTCGCCACAGCGTGCTACGAGAGCAGCGGTGAATAATAAAATAAATACAAGTCTTAGTCTTTCAAATGTCATTTTTTCTTTAGGATAGATACCTTTTAATTAAATCAATCTCCAAGGCAATTTTATCGGAAAAAAATTCAACCGCTAAATCAAATACCACTTTTCTATCCAAACTGTTTAGTCATCCCTAAAAACCTGATAACTAACTCCCTACCTCATCAGCGTAATATTCCCCTTCAAATTATGAATTTCTCCAAAGAGGTCCACGATATTGAGGGAGTACACATAGACATCACTCGGGCACTCGACGCCTTTATAGGTGCCATCCCAGGTGTCCGTGAGGTGGTTGCCTTCGAATACGATCTCACCCCAACGGTCGTAAATGCGTAAAGTGTATTTGAAATAATAGGCGGTGGCGCGCGGAGCAAATCCTTCGTTTAGCCGGTCTTTATTCGGTGTAAAAGCATTGGGAACATAGACCAAAAATTCGGGTAAGGCCCAAACGGTTTGAATGCTCGTATCTAGGCAGTTTAAGGCATTTGAAACGATCAGCTGAACCAAATAATGCGCCGTATCGCCGTATTCGAGTGATGGATTGGCTTTTTGACTGCTTTGTCCGTCGCCAAAATCCCAGTCCCACGTAACGGCATCGGTAGATTGATCCTTATACTGAAACTCAACCTTCTCAAAATCATAATTGATGCGCTCATAGCCAAATTTTGCTACCGGCAGTGACTTGACCCAAGCCGCCGCGCTAATCACCGTATCATGAAAACAGTTATTTTGCGACTCCACCTGTAAGCCCACATCGTATTTTCCAATGGCCTTATAATAATGAATCGGATTTTGCTCATCCGAACTCTTCTGGTCTGCGAAATCCCAAGACCAAGAAATGAGCGTGTCATGCGTCATCCGAGATAAATCCGTGAAGATAGATGACTGTTTCAAACAGGTCTCTGGCACCGTAAAATCTGCCAAAGGCGATTCAAAAACAATGACTTCCCCACGAATCGAGTCCTCACAGAATTCATTGCTCTGGGTGACTAGCCAAACAGTAAATGTATCGAAATCAGCAAAACGCTTATTCGGACTTAGTATACCCTGACCACTTGTATTGTCTTCGTATTTCCACGTGTATTGTTGAATCGTTCCTAAGGGAATTGTGCTTGCAGACGCATTAAAAACAAACCCGTGTTCATTGAAACATTGGGCCGTATCGAGGGTGCCAAAAGCAGGAGACATGGCCGGATAGAAGTGCACCTGCCTTTCGGTGGTATCCCTGCAGCCGTCGTTGGATTTTACACGGAGCTGCACATCATATAAACCACGATTTGTAAATGATTTATTCAACCAGAACTGTCCACTCGACATATCTGCATCGCTCGACGACCAGTCAAATTCCGTAATACCCGCCCATGGACTCGGCACTGTACTGCCCGTTGCATTGAACATAAAGGACTGATTTTGGTCAAAACATTGGATGGAATCATTCACCACAAAACGTGCTGTTGGCTGTGGGTAAACCACGATGCGCCGGTAGATCGAATCACTGCATGCTTTGTCGGACATCGTTTTGAGCTGAATATTGAATGTGTCGTAATAATTAAAATTCTTGATGCCAATATTCACCCCATTTTGAGTACTTCCATCATCAAAATTCCAGAAATAAGATTGGATGCTTCCATAAGGAATGGTGGAGGAACTTGCGTTCAAGTCAAAGAAGTTGCCACGTACACAAACAAAGGAATCGACAATCTGAATGGCCGGCTTCATCTGAGGGTGCACAATGATGGGATGAAAGCTTGAATCTGCACATCCCAAGGCACTTTCCACTCGCAGCTTCAACACATAACTTCCATGTGTAGTATAGCTTTTCGATGGTATTAAGGCTGAATTTCCCGTATTTCCATCGCCATAATTCCATGCATACTTGGCAATGCTTCCGGTGGCAATGCTGCTATTGGTGGCGTCGAAGCGGAAGTTGTTTCCCGACAAACAATGCTGGTCTTCATTATACTGTAAACTAGCGCTTGGCATTGGGTGGACCACCACTTCAGAAAACACCGTGTCCAGGCATCCATAATTGCTTGTTGTAATCAGGCGCATATCGAAGGAGTCGGCCGTGAGAAAGGAATACCCCGCGGGCTGTATGCCGTTCAAGTTCCCTCCATCTTCCAAATCCCATTGATAAGTATCGATACTTCCCCAAGGAATCTGCGAGCCTGAACCATCGAACGAAAAGGCATGAAAGCTGAAGCAATGATCAAAATAATTCGCCTGAATGCTGGGTGCGCTCCTTGGATGAACTTGTCGTGAACGATTCACGGTATCCCTGCATCCATAATCGCTTACCGCTACCAAACGCACGGAATAAGGACCCGCATTTTGATAGATGATGGATGGAATGCTCCAGCCAGTATCACTTTGCCCGTCGCCAAAATCCCAATACAGGCTATCGATGCTGCCCCAAACGATGGTGCTTGAACTGGCGTCGAAGCTAAAATCGTTCAGGTTGAGGCATTGAGAATCGGCATTGGAAATAAAATCAGGCACTGACGGTGGATGCACGATGACTTGCTGCCAAGCGGTATCCCGACAAAGCAGTGCGGTGCTAGTAATTAAGCGGACCAAGAAGGTATCCGGACTCGCATAAGCATGACTCGGTGTTGCCCCAAAGCCAAACTGACCATCATCAAAACTCCAAGCATATTGCATGATGGAGCCGGAGCTTAGGCTGCTTGTTGAGGCATCGAAGGAAAATATGTTTCCGGTTAGGCAGGCGTCGGTAGAATCGACTAGAAGCTGAATTGTTGTTTGAGGATGGATGACTACTTTTTGCCAAGCCGTATCCCCACATTGTTGATCGGAAAGCAGGGTCATTCGAACCAGGAAGGTATCTGAAACACCATAACGATGACTCGTTGGAACCCAACCGGTATCTGATTCATTATCTCCCAATATCCAGCTGATGGAAGAAATATATCCATCATCCACATAGGAAGAAAGCGCATCGAGTTGCACCTCGTTTTCTGATAAGCATATTAGTGAATCATTAATTCCAATGGCTGCGATTGGGTTCGGATTAACCCGCACCACCTGCAAAACAGTATCCAAACAGCCACTCTCGGTTTCCGTGATGAGCCTCACTTGCATATCCCCAAAACGGGTATACGCTTTATTGACCGACTCCAAAGTATCCGAGGTACTATCTCCAAAAGTCCAGTACCAGTCCGTGATTTGTTCATAAGGGATCGTGCTCAATTTCGCATCAAATGAATAGGCATTTCCTCTTAGACATTGGGCAGAATCATTCAGTTGAATTTTAGGAATCGCCTGCGGATGCACCCATACCGAATCATAAGCCGTATCCAGACAACCTTCATTGCTGGTGCTGTATAGGGTGATAAGAAAAGTGTCGGCGCTGGCAAACGATTTGTTCACCAGATCCAAACTGCTGCTATCGCCATCGCCCAAAAGCCAACGACGTGTTAAGGAGCCAAGAGGAATATTGCTTGAATCATATAGGGTAAATAGATTTCCTGTAAAACACTGCGACGGATCGGGAATATGAATTCTCGACTCGGGTAAGTCCCAAACTAGCGAGGAAACAGAATCTCGGTGATAACAGCCAAACCTATCGCTTACAGTGACCACCAGAAGGGTATCACGATCGATGGTCAGGTTTAAGTTAGCGTTTGTGTCGGCGCTAGATGTATTCCATGAATAATACAATGGTGCGACACCACCATTTACCGTTGAGCTCAGCTGCAATGGGGAGAATTTACAAACAATGGTATCACTCGGCAGGGAACTTCGAATCACAGGGTAAGGGGCGACCTCAAAACTGTCGTAGAAATCGGAATAGCAGGGGAAGCTGGTCTCAATTTTATGATAGACATAATACCTCCCGGGGTCTAAAAAGGAATAGGCATTTTTCGTTAAAGAGGCACTATGATATACGGTATCCTTGGCCGAATCGGTGAGTATCCAGGTATAGATGGGATCAACATAGGTCGTAACTGGGGTCGACCTCATTTCAATCAAGCCACAGGTATCGATGGTATAACTCATGCTGGTCTCGGGTTTCAAGCCTACTTGAATGGAATACGCCCGCGTACTTGATCCAGCAAATGGGCACGCATTATCCCTCGCCGTAACGGTAAACGAATAGGGAACTGAAGAGGTATCCTTAATTCCGGGCCTCCACGAGACCAAAGCAGTATCAATCTTTCCACCAGGATTGGTAATTACAAAGCTTGCCCCTGGGATTCCTTGGTTCCACGTAAGTCGAACGGTGTCATTGGAATTGGCATCACTCGCAACAATCTGCATGCTAATAGAATCTCCGCTGCACACTTTTGGAGTTGCCTGCACTCCCAAACTCGGCACTTCATTATTACTTCCTCCGTTCGTACAATTTATCACGATCACTTGAAGGTCCCTCCTTGATTCCCCTATTTGTTGCCAGGTACCAGTGCTGTCCTTTCGCCATTCTTTCACTTTAAAGGCAACCACAGAAATTTGATTGAGCTGAGTAGGACGAAAAGCCAAATCTCCGGTAGTGGGGTCCAAATGAAATCCATACGGCAAAGCTTGATTGGAATTTGGAAACCCCAAAAAAGTAAGCGGCTTGGTGTATGAAAAACTGCCACTATAACTCACATTGCTACTTGCGCTGGTTAAGGAGGTAGTCAATTCATAACTCAGGGAGTCGCCCACATCAATGGTATCAACGGCACCACTATTCAAGATCACATCTTGATCTTTACACACGATTGCCACAGGATAATTGGTGTATTTCGGTGAACTATTACAACTAGATAGGCATTTATTGATGGTCATTTCCGAATAGAAATTTTGACCAGCGGAACCCGTTGAAATTCCAGTATTCCTGCAACACACATCATAATACACAATGACGGAACAGCAGTTTAAGTTGGAAAAATTAACTGTATCCACAAAAACATGTTGTTCGATACCGTAGCCAAAATTCGACCCAGAGCTGCATTTTGAAACCACACCACAGGAGGAATCAATCCCAGTAACATCTGTTGCACCTGTTTTGTAGGCTGTACGATTGGTATATTGATTAGATCCGCTGCACCGATACCGGTATCCTATGCTATTTGGAATTGGGATTCCATTGCAATCACGGTATAAGTTCATGATGATTTTATACTTCCCATTTCCAAGGCATTCGTAGGCGAAGTCCGTGCCCATAACATGAGATGCTTGTACCTTCCCTGACAGAAAAAGCAAGAGCAATAGGAATAACTTAATGAGGGTTTTTTTCACCTAGAACTATTTTATGCGCCTACGAAAATAAACGTAAATACCGCTTTATTTCACCCTAGACAATAAATTAGATGAATTCGGCTCTTAATCGATCTGAATTTTTATCGATTCCATTCTTTCAGGCCATATAAGTTGAAGATGATAGATGCCTGGAATAGGGTTGCTTATATGGATATCGATGGAATCTTCATCCCTATGCTTCATCGTAAAGCTTACTTCTTGTCCTAGTGCATTGAACATGCGCAGTTTCAAGCCCTCAATCACATAATTCTTATCGATAAGAGACACCGTAAATTGGCCCACATTCGGATTTGGATAAAGGTGAATTGTACCCGAGTAGCTGGCTCTGGCTATTCCGACATTAGTCATGGTATACTTATTCGACAATGACGAGCAAGCATTTCCATCTTGGACATTCACCCGATATACACCGTTTTGTGTGGCGATAATGCGCGAGGAGGCCCCTCCAGCAATGGCATTTCCTTCATAAAACCATTGATAGGAAGCATAGTCATCTTCCACCATGAGGGTATCCCAACTTTGACTAATAACTGGCGTATTTGGAATATCATACAATTGAATTTTTGCATAGCCAGTGTCCTTGCAACCCTGCCTGTTTTCGACCACCAATTCCCGTTCGAGACTATCGCCAACTGAGAGAGAGCAAGCGGTTCCAAAGCCCGTCCAGAAATAGGTGAGAGTCGTATCGCAATCTGTTTTAATCAAGGCTTGGTCGCCCACACAGATTATGGAGTCACTAGATTGAATGATGACCTTTGTTGGCGCGGTCATTTGCAGGGCCTTACTTAGGGTATCCTCGCAGTTGTCTTTGCTTTCAACAATAAGCTGAACTTGGTAATTTCCTTGAGCAAAATAATGGGTAGGATGAGTTAGCTGACTACTATCCCCATCGCCAAAATACCAGCGGCTATTCGTATAGTTTTTACTTCTATTCCCAAATCGTGTGGCGGGAAGGTTCGTGCAGAAGAGTGAATCGAGCAGGATGAAGTCGGCAACTGGTGCTTCAAAGACTTCTATCTGTTTTTGAAAAGTGTCTTTACAGCCGTATTGGTTTTCGACGCGGAGGGAAGGGAAATAAATTCCCGAATTGGTATACACGTGTCCAAAGGAATCCAGAATAGATGCGGTGCTGTCGCCTAAATAAAATTCAAAAGCCATGTATGGCTGATTTTGCAATAATTGAAAGTTAAACGCTTGCTGATTCTCGCAGGCCACTGTGTGATTTATAAGAAACTGCGCCTGATCAACTGGATTAATGCGAGTGGTCATTGAAAGAGAGTCTGTGCATCCAGAATTACTTTCCTCACGTAACTGAATCTGAAATGTCCCAGTATCAACAAATGAATATTGGAACAAGATGGCTGTATCAACTGCATTTCCATTTACCGACCACTGTCTCTTAAATCCATTCTTACTACTGTCTTGGAAATTGGTCGTGTATTGATTCAAACAAAAAACAGAATCTTCCGTAAAGATTCGTGCTTCAGGAAGAATTCCAGCCTGAATCTGAATCTCATTCGATTTACTTGAGCATCCCGTGTTTGCTCCATTCACCATGGTATATTTTCCAGGACTGCTTACGCGTAATAATGGTAGGGTGTCTCCAGTCGGTATTCCATCTTTCGACCATTCATACTGTGTGGCATTATTTCCATTCCAGCTCAGTTCAACAGTGTCTCCTAGGCATAAGATAGATGAACCGGTCAGTGCGATATTTCCTGAAGGGGCCTGCTTGATTCGCAGCTTTTGGTCAATTAGAAACGTGTCTGCTGGCGATGAGGTAACTAGCCGAATACGGTAATCGTTAGACGTTTTAAGGCTTGTAGGAAGCGTAAACGAAATAGAGTCACTTATAGCCGTGCTTCTTCCTTGCATATAAACAGTTTGTGGATTTACAAAGCTGCCAGATGAATCACTAAATTGCACCCGAATTATATTATTGAAGGCTACGGAGTCTGCCAAGGTATACGGCAACTTGAAGGCCGAACCAGCGCAATAATTTGTATCAAATTCAGGATAGGAATAAATCAACTTATCAATAACAGCAACAATGAAACCTGCTATGTAGCCACCTCCATTAGTTGGTTGCACACTCCGTTTCGAGCCAAAAATACCCGTAGAAGAAAACGTGCTCCCTGTTACAAAAACTGCATTCTCTTGGAGGGAAATGGCCTCCACATCTTCATCTTTATCCCCTCCCAAATAACTTCCCCAATTCAATTGACCAGCAGAATCAAGCTCAAACAAAATTCCATCGTATTGGGAATTCGAACTGTCTTGAATAACAGATTGAAAAAATCCTGGGTAATTTCCTTTGCCTGCTATATAGATTTCATTCTTCTGGTTAATTCCAATTGCGGTCGGTAATTCCACCTTTGTCCCGCCAAAATAACAGCCCCAATAGAACTGACCAGAGGTATCAAGTTTTGCGAGATAAATATCCCAATCACCCGAATTTGTGGATTGTCTATTTCCGGCATTATAAGCAATATGATCGCTGCTAGTGGTTCCCCCTGTTAAGTAAATAATATCTTCTTTCACGCATATTGCCCCGTACCTTTCATCGCCAGACCCGCCATAATAGGTAGCCCAAACTACATCCCCAGCAGTATCATAGGTGATTAATAAATGATCATAACTCCCACTATTTGATTTGGGTGTGGGAGCAAAAGAGCCTGAAGTTCCCATATTGTTTGAGGTTGACCGAAATAAGGCTAAGACATTTCCATTCGGCTCAATTTCCATATCAACAATATTCGTGTTGGGTTCACCACCAATCATTTGAGACCAAATATCCGTTCCGGCCGTATCCAATTTAAGTAAAAAGGAAGGACTGCTAATCGCCCCAACAGGAGCTTGCAAACTATTGAATCGAACGGTGTCTTTTCGCGTATATCCCATGATATAGAGAGAAGTCGAATCCTTGCCAACTCGAAGTGAACCACCCGAATCTAAAGTATCAGAACCAATATATTCTGTCCATAAAGGAACCCCTGCGCTATTTAACCGCATCAAGAGCATGTCATAGTCACTCGTGTTTATAGGCTGTTTGGTACCTCGCGTTTGCAAACCGGTACTGTTTGTTGATGCCAATAGGAATAGATGACCGTTTCCGTATACTTGAAGACTTGTTCCGTTATCATTACCTGAGCCTCCATAATAGGAAGCCCATAACCTTTGGCCCGTAGATGAAAATTTCGCTAATAAAACATCATTTCCACCAGCGAAGGTGTTCTGATAGCCTTGAAACGCTACATTGCTCGTACTCGAGGTATAACCTAATGCTAAGACGTTACCGTCTGCATCACTCTGAATGTCTCTGAAATAATCCCGACCAGTACCTCCATAAAAGGTGGTCCAATACAAATAGGGGTCAATAAGACGTGCATAGTTTGTCCGATTTCCTCCCTCTAGCCGATACCCCCAAACACCATTTTCGTTGAACGTGTAGGAGCTAGCTATCTCATGCTCCTTGTCCATTCGGTAACTCTTGGGCGCCATTTCCTGCACCCCACAAAAGGCATTTTGAACGGAAATACTGCCATCCTTTCGAAGGACTTGCTCTAAATCCTTTCCATCATAGCGCCAATGTACTTGAGAAACATCCGCACCTGCATCCACTTCAAACTCATATTTAAGCTTGCCATCTTTAATCATTATATGATAATCGATTCCCGGGTATAAGTTCCGAATCCAAAATTCTTCAACGGAATGGGCATGCTTCACTCCGCCTTCAAAATAATTCTGATAATAATTTTCAGTATATTCCTGTTTAGCCCCTTCTTCCAAATAGGCGTGCTGATTTATTTGTTCAAAGCGACAAGAGATTTTATGCGCAATTATTTGCAACGAATCTGGGTACTCATAGCTGTAGGCATCCCAACCGTTTTTTGAAAAATGAATGCTATTATTCTGATAGGTAATTGTAAATAGAATCTCAGGCACCGCATTTCCTTGCTGATTTATAACTTGACCAACATTGCGCATAAAGAGTCCTTGGGCGCTGAGTGATGCAGCTAATAAAAACATGGAGACTAAGAGGATGCCCTTTAATTTTCTTTTCATTCCTTAATTCATCAGGTTAAAGCAATAATACGTATAAATAGAGCGAATATCATGGTTCCGTTCTGGAAAATTTGGAATGTTAATTACGCAATATCAGCTAGCGAATCAAATAGATTTATGTACCTTAGCCTGACCAATTATTGTTATAGTGAAGCACAATATCAACTTGATTCAGCCTTGTACTTCCCTTCATTTAGGTCTGCATAGATTATGAAACTAAAATTTATACTATTTAGCATTCTTCTGGCACTTAGCATTGCGGCTAACGGACAACTAATTGATACCGTGCGCATGATTCAGCATGACAGCACCAAAGGGATGAATTCAGTAGATGGCTATTTCGATGAGAATGGAAACTTTTATACAATTTCCTTTATGCGCGGAACGCTGGTTAACGACTATGTTGATATAGATCTTGGACCAGGAGAAACCAAGATATACGAAATGGGAATTTACCTGATTAAGTACAACGCTGATTTTGAGTTAATATGGCACCGAAAATTACACAAATATGAACCTAGTGAATTTATCGCGAGAATATCAGGTGCCAAGGGGAATCGACTGATTATATCAGGAAAATTTGAAGATACGGTTGATTTAGATCCCGACCCAAATCATTTGGAGCAACACCGCGCTGTTGGAAAAGGAAGTAAGTTTCTTGTTGAGTTTGACAGTTCTGGAAACTATATCAAATCTGCCGTATTCTCAGGTCTAAAAAAGGGGGATTTTCTCTCCAATAGTGAGAAAATGGACATTCATTTTAATCCGGATGGGTCTTATATCGTATACTCTACCGTTTTTGATTCTATGGATCTTGATCCAGGGCCAGGCATCATTAGAATTGGCGGTGTGCACCCTCCGAAAGATTCAACCCGGATTGAATCCTTTTTGCTTCATCTTGATCAAAATTTCAATTATAAGAGTCACGTATTATTTCCCAAAAACCACTTGCCTTCAGAGGACGTTGTTTACGATTTTCAGACAAAATTTCATCAAAACAAAGTGTATGTATTTGGCTCCATTAACCTGCCACTTCATCCGGATAGAAATAATCCGGCATATACATTAATCAAGGGTTCTGAATATGAATTTGTTTTATTTGAATATGATCATAATTTAAACTTAAATGGCCATAAAACACTCATGTGGGCAACGCATGAGATGAATATGAAATCAATGAATATTGGAAGTCAGGGTCAAGTATATTTTACAGGCGCATTCACAGGTCAGCTTCGCGCCCACCCTAGCAACCCAAAATTCCAATTCCAATCCAATGGCTGGCAAGATATACTTGTATTAAAATTCGATAATCTTGCGAATTTAAATCCCCTTGCAGCCTATCAAACAGGAACAGCCTATGGTGAAGAGTCTACAAATATTGGACTCCTTAATGATGATCAGCCCCTCATTTTTTGTCATTTATACTCCGAACAAAATAATGCTCCTAGTCCTGACTTTGATCCAGGACATGACACTGCTGAAGTTGATAAATTTGGAACTTATGGATGGGCGATTCTCCGTTTAGATTCTGATTTGAATTATCGATGGGTAGGCTCATGGAAGTGGAGTGGAATAAATGGTTTTCCTCTACTTCTAAAAAATGATTCCACCTTTTTAATGGCCGCCAGTGTTGCTATTCCTAAACTGAATACCAGTCTGGTTGGAGCACCTTATTATCTGGAGAGCGGGAATGCTTTTGTTGCAAAAAGTGCCTTTATTGAATATAGGTTTCCAAATGGAAATCATTATTCCTTATCGGCAGGGCTTTGCGCAGGTGATAGCTTATTATTTAAAAATCAATATTATTCTAAACCTGGTGATTATCAGATTTCCTATTTAAAATCTGATTACCGTGATTCTGTGATTGAATTGAACCTCACTCAAAACCCTTCATACCTCTATTCTTCAAAAGACACCGTTTGCCAGAAATATGTTGAAAGCTGGCATGGAAAAACTTTGGCCGAAGAGGGTATTTATTACGATAGCCTGAAAACTACCTTAGGTTGTGATTCCATCTTCCAAAGAGAATTGATCTACCGCAACTTTACCATAAATGTGCAAGCTATATCAGCCAATACCTTGACTGCCACTGGAGGTTTTAAATCTTACCAATGGGTAAACTGCTACGAAAATTACAAACCCATATCGGGTGCGAACCTAGAATTCTATGAAGCACCTATTGGCGGACTATATGGGGCAATCGTTGAGGGAGATTTCGGTTGCCGCGATACCAGCAATTGTGTTCAAATTCAAGGAGTGGGAATGCCTGAACTCAATGATTCTCAAATTAAGGTCTACCCCAACCCATTCACCGACCATATCACCATTGAAGGCTTGGAAATTGGGGAAGAGATAAGAATTTATAATCCGTTGGGAGTATTGGTTTATAAGGAGGTTGCAAGAGATTCAAATGTCAAAATAAACATGGAAAAAACTACAATCAGTGGGGTTTATTGGCTATTAATAGCTGAGAAGCAATTTGTGATTATTAAAAAATAGAACCAATTAAATCCCGAACCTACCGAAGCTTAAAAACAAGTGAGTTAATAATAGGAATTGGGGTGATCATGCAAGCCTGGTATTACAAAAGTTCGAATGCTATCAGGTTGTGGGTAAGCAATATAACCTCCAATTACTTTCGCTTTCCCTTCATCAAAATACTCTACCACATAAGTTGAATCGAAATGGGCCCAATGGTTTATTTCAATTCCATAAACAGCATAAGAGGCTTTGACGATTTTAATATGCTCCTCCATACATCTGGTATGATGCCATTCAATACTATCTTTTACCGATTCGTAAAAGATACGGTGCTGACTTAGGGCCGACTTGATGTATTTCCACCGCATGTTAAGCAAGCCTTCAAAATCTGGGTTATCCAAATGTTCTAATGTTGGTTGAAAATATCGGAGCGATGTTACAAAATCCTCTCTTAAATTTAAATCTTTTCTGACCCTAAACTCTTTTGCTTCTTTTTGAATATAGTTTTGATATTCACCAAGGTAGTTGGTAAAATTATTCCAAGTAGCGGTGCTTAAAATGCTGTCGTGAGCAACGCTTAACTTCCTTATACAGGATATGGAATCAATTAGGTTTTGCTGTGCAATATCGCTTTCTATAATTAACTCAATTTGCCCTGAATCCAAAAGACAAGCTTTATCAATCTCCTTAATGGAACAATTGGCAAAAAGCCCAATTAATCCAAAATACATCAATCTCAATTTCATATTTTTCCTATTTTCTTAGTTCTTCCAATCTTTGTAACCTTTCTTTTGCCTCCTCGACATTTGCCTCTAATAGCCCAAATTTTTGTTCCTGTTTTTCCACAATCGAATTCAACACATCCTCTTTATCTAAATAAATATCCGTTGGCAAGTCAATTCCAAAAGTTGTTTTTATATAGTCGGTGAAGTTCATTGCATCTTTAGCTCCTGTAAGAGCCGTTTTTATAAAGCTAATTATGTCTTCTGTTTCCTTTGGATGGAATAATCGCTATTTTTCACACCATTTAGTCGGAGCAAACTGACCCCGTTAAGCTTACAGGCTAACAAGAAGATACATAATTTTGAATTGAGCGACTTTCCGGGTAAATTGATTCTGTTTTTTTCCACTAACCCTTCAAGCAAACTCCAAATAAAAGGTAGTCCCTTTGCCCTCAACACTCTCAAACCAAATCCGGCCGCCATGGAGCTCCATGATGCGCTTGCAGATGGATAGGCCTAGTCCGTGAGTCTTTTCGCCCTCGGTGCCTTTTCGTTTTGCTTTGGTGAGCATATCGAATACCTGGTCTTGGAGCGATTCTGGGATGCCTATGCCTTCATCGCGCAGGCTGATGTGTGCTTGGCCCGACCGCTGTACAACTTTGAGGTGGATGGTTCCTCCTGCATTGCTGAATTTTATGGCGTTGGATAGGAGATTGATGACCACACGCCAAAGCATATCACGCGAGCCGGAAATGATGGTACTCTCGCCTTCTACCTTGATTTTCTGTCCTTTTTCTTTTGCGCTAAACTCCATAACCCCAGCACAATAGCTGATTAAGTTATAGAGATCAACCGATTCAGGAACAAAGTCTCCATTTACCAGCTGCATATTCAACAAGCCTTCCATTAGATTAATGGAATCCTTGCCCAAATTTCGAATCATGGAAATATGTTCTTTGGACTCGGCCTTGATGGATTCATCAAAATCCAGGACTTCCGTTAATGAGACTATACTACCAATTGGACTTCGCAAATCATGAGCAACTATACCTAATACGCGCTCCATTTCTTCATGGCCACTCTCCAAATTCTCCATAGCCAGACTGAGGTTAGCATTTTGTTCGGTAACCTCTTGGTTTAGGTTATTAAGCTCCCTAATATTTGCCTTAGAAGCCAATAAATTTCTTCGGATGAGGGCAAGAATTATAACCAAGGCAAGAAGTAGTAGCAATGCAGCTCCGATATACAGATTTTTCCGTTCGGCTCTTTCATGCAAGGTGTCTAGCTCATCTTTTCTTGAGAGCTCCACCAAGGCCTTCTCCACGTCCATATGACTTAATTCCCGAGTCACCTGATTTATTGAATCGGCAATATTCTGGTAGCGGTGAAAAGCATTAAACGCAGCATGGTAATCACCGATGGCTGAAAAATAATCCCGCTGCAAGCGTGCTAAACGTAAGTTTGCTTCAGTTAGATCATTAGACTTGGTATACTCCGCAATTCGCTGAATGAGGCTATCGCAAGAGGAAAATCGTTGTTGCGCTAAATAAAGCTTGGCCAGTTTAATTTGCGAAAGCACCGCATCAGTATGTTCTCGGCTCCTTCTATTATTGATGGCAATTGATTTTTTTAAATGGGTTTCTGCTTGATCCAGCTTACCCAGGTGGATTTCTACCGTGCCCATATTACCATAGACCACCCCTTTCGCTACTTCAAGAAATTCTGCATTCGGAAATTTACTGCTAAACTGGTCATCAATAAAATCTAGTGTTTTTTGGTAGTGGAGCAAGGCGCTATCATTTTTTCCTAGCTTTTCATAGCATAAGCCCAAGGCATTCAAGCACATTTGTTGCCTCACAAAATAATGCTGAAAATCTGTCGGCGCACATGTTTGTGTCCCTTGATAAGCCTTGCTGAGATAGCCAATTGCATCCCGATAATTTTTTTGCTCATAGAGCATAAATCCCAAACTGATATATATCTCAGCCGAAGCACAACTATCCGTATACTCTTCGGCATATACATTGGCGGCATAAAATGCCTGTAATGCTTCTGGATATTGATTCAGTGCCTTCAATGCAATTCCCTTGGTCACCAAGCCATGAGCAAGCAGGTCCTCCACGTGAGGCAACCCTTCGATCGTTAGGAGCATGCTGTCGGCAAAATGTAGGGCCAGCTCATTTTCTCCTTGTTGCCGGTGGTACCAATTATAAAACTCATAGTAGAAGAATGGGTCGATTGCAGCGGGCTTTGGTAAAACAGCATAGCCACTATCCATCATGCTTTTCACCACATTAGCCATGGCTGGATTCCGAATGCTATTCACCTTATAAAGCAATGCTTGCATCTCGGCAGACTTTTCTGGGGTCGGCTGAACGCATGCATTAAATAGGAGCATAATGCCAAAGAAGAAGAATAAATTACGACGCTTCACTTTGAATGGGAATATCCGGTCCAATCTAGCTGAATCCAAGCGCTTATCATAGAGTCAAGGCAATTTATAGAATAGGAAATTCTAAATAGAAGGTACTGCCCTTACCTATTTCACTCTCAAACCAAATTTTTCCATGATGCGAATCCATCACCCGCTTGGCCAATGGTAGTCCGAGTCCGAAGGTTTTTTCTCCCTCTGTTCCGCTTCTTTGTGCCACAGAAACCAGTGAAAATAGTTTGTCATTTAGCGCATGAGGAATGCCGATGCCTTCGTCTCTGATGCTAAGGAGTGCCGTGTTTTCTTTTTGTTCTAAATGGATATAAATATGGGTTCCTTGCGGACTGAATTTTATGGCGTTATTCAAGATATTATTTACGGCTCTCCATACCTGATCACGCATGAGAAGGGTTTTGATGGACGTCCCTGAAAAGTGAATCTTTTGCTTCTTCTCATTGGCACGAAACTGCATCAAGGCGGTGCAATAGGTCACCAATTCAAAAAGGTCAACTTCTGTTTTTTGCTGAACGGGCAAGGTCTCCTTTAGCTCAAGAATATCCTCCATCATCGACAAAGAATCCCTCCCAATTTTTTCAATCATCGACAAGGACTCTGCTTCCTCCTCATTTAAACGCGGCGAGTCTTTAATCAACTCCGAGAGAGAAACCATCCCACCAATTGGGCTGCGTAAATCATGCGCGAGTACCTTCATCAGTCGCTTATTCTCATTGTGGCTTTTCTCCAAGGCTTTTAATGTGTTCTCAAGCTGATCATGCTGAAAAAGCATTTCTTTATTCACAGAATTCAATGCGGTTAAATGGTGCTTTGATTCAAGCAAGTTTCGCCGAATTAGATAGGCAATGATGAGTAAGCCAAGCACGAGCATCACGGCAAGAATCAAGAAGAATGTACGCTTGTGTTCTTCCTCTTCTAATTGATGAATTTGCTCCTTCTGACTTAAGTAGGTATAGGTTTCTGTTAGGTTAATCGGTAACTGCTCCTTGTGACTTTTTCGGATGGAGTCGCGGTTGTTATTGTATAGGGTTAAAGAGGCGTAGGCCTCAGGAATATTCCCTTCTTCCTTATACAGCTCATGCTTTACTTCTTCTAAACGCATGAATGTGATTGCAGTATGAAAATTCGTTCCCTCAATTTCTGCAATCAGACTTTTTGCCTGATCAATCTTCTTTGCTCGAACATAAAGTCGAACCAGCTTTATTTTCGTAAACAACACATCTTCTTCTAGATGTGGGTTATCTTGGTTGTGTGCGATCGATTCCTTCAGAATATTTTCTGCGGTATCAAATTCTCCGCGCATCATATAGGTAAAGCCCATATTGCCCATGGTAACTCCAAGAGCCGCCTTCACATAGTTGCTTTGCCTTGGGAATTTTGGTCCCAAATTCTGCAGGAGGGTTAGGCTGCGTTGGTAATAATAGAAGGAACTGTCATAGTTACCCAGCTTCTCATGGCATAAGCCCGACGCATTAAAAGCAGAATTGAGGTTGTATAGATAAGGGTTGAGGCTTAACGTATCACACTTCGAAAGCGTATTCATCACCCAATGATATTGCTCTAGGGCCTCTTTATAATTTTCTTTCTCATAGAGGATCGTGCCGAGATTGAGATAAATAGCGGTAGCGCCGCATGGGTCACTCGTATGGTCTGTGAAGACTTTTGCCGCATAGAATTGTTTCAAGGCCTCATCATACATTCTCCTTACCCGAAGTATCATTCCTCGACTATGGAGGGTTTTAATATAGTGCTTTTCCACCCCATGAAGTGGCGCTAGTTCTGCAAGGGCACTGTCCGTATAAATCAAAGCGATTTCCCAAGCTCCATTTTCACGGTAATACCAACTCTTTCGCGAATAGAAATTGTAGCGGTCGAAATGCGTTGGGCTTCCAATGGCTTGAAAGAGTGCATTCATTTTCTTATCGAGTGAGTCGACATTATGCATGGCCGAACCAGATGGAGCAGCCAAGCAAAATTCATTCAGCTTTTTATCTAAAGGTATTTCATCCGATATACACCCAATTAAAAGGCTACTGCAAAGAAAAACGAATCCACTAATTCGATTCATGAAGGGAAAAGACACTTGGCCACGCAAATAGCATTATGAGCCAGACAAATCAAAATTTTCTTCTTGAATTATAGCCGATTAGGTGATTTAAATGTCACTAGTTGTCAATAAATCTTCACCGTAAGGAAATTTCGACTAATTGCGCCAAAGACACCAAGCCCTCCCTCAATATTTGTGTAGGCGATAACGGGTTCGCCAAAAGGGTTTTCTCCATTATAGTAGAGTGCGTCGTAGCTCCGCATATACTCAGAGGCATGTTGGTCCATCACCATCAATTCAAAGGTGCATGACAGCCGATTGCTGGGAGCGCCAGTCCTATAAATATAAAAATCACCAAGCCCACTAAAAAGTTCTTGTCCATCTTTATGCGTATCCGATATGTTCTTCTGTACAAAATATATCTCCGCCTCAGCATTTACCGGGAACTTGGCTATTCCTGCCACGCGATAATAATTATTTACCCCCGGCTGATCCTTGAAATAAAAACCAATACGGCGAATGGAGTCGCCCGAATTGTCAGGATTTGGGGCAGCAGAATATTCATATCGAGATATGCTCGCATTAAAATCCGGAACAGTACAGGCTGCCTGGATATTAGGAAAACCATTTTTATTTGCTTTTAATGAATAATGACCTCCGGCAACTACTTTATGCCCACTTGGATCTTCGTATGTTCCTGGAATTTGTGATGATTCGACGAGATTAAAAACGTTTGTTCCATAGATTACCTGTACTTGCGCTCCAGTAATTGGCCCTGGGCTTCGACGAACCTGACTAAAAACTGGCACGACCTCTTCAAGTTTAACCACAATAGGTTCACCTACCTCTAGAAAGGAAAATGCCGCCATCATCGGTGGGTTTTCTGGAACTTTTATATCGGCTGTTCTTTCACAACTTACGAATACCAGAACTGCTGCAAAACTGTATAAGATGCTTTTCATGACTAGAATTTGATATTATAAGAGATGGATGGAATCATTGGAAAGAGGGTCACCTGTTTCAACACATTTTGGTTCATCTCCTGCTGCACATAGTAGAAATATGGGTTCTTTTGATTGTATAAGTTGTATACACTGATTTCCCAAGTTCTTTCAAAATACTTCTTCTGTTTGGTGAACTGAATGGATAAATCGAAACGATGATAGGCCGCCATCCGAAAGGTGTTTTTATCGCCATAGTATGATCCTTGAATCATGCCTTGATTGATGTTCGTAACATCACCAATACCGTGCATATTATAAGAGGCCAATGGAAGGGATATGGCGTTTCCAGTTCCATATACCCATGTGCCCGCAATGGTAATATGGTCATTGATTTCATACATGCCAACCACAGAAATATCATGCCTTCTATCGTAGCGAGGGTTGAAGCGTTTTCCGTTATTTAGGGCGTCGAAATCTTGCCAAACCCAAGCAAGGGTATAGCCAAACCATCCAGTGAACTTGCCGAGTTTCTTTTCAAGCAAAAACTCCACTCCATAACTCTCTGCCTTGCCGGTAGTTACATTGTCTTCCCAAGTAACCTCACTCCCACTAAAAGGGTCTTCAATTTGCAAAAAGCTTGCTCCTTCTTTATACGCTATTACATCAAAACTGCGCTTATAATATCCTTCGATTGATACGGTCAGTTCCGGCTTCTTAATGTCGCGGCTGAACCCAGCAGCAATTTGTCTGGAACGTTGTGGCTTAATTCGCTTCGTTGCTGGGACCCATAAATCTGTTGGCAAGCCTGCTCCAGTATTGCTCAATAGGTGCACATATTGATTCATCTCCGCATAAGAGGCTTTGAAAGAGGTGCGATTATTAAGCATATAGCTCGTTGAAATTCGCGGCTCCGGACGAGCAATCTGCTTTCCTTCTGCCACAAAATGACTAATCCTGAGGCCAACCAAAGCGCGCCATGAGGAGGTGATTTTAATATCATCCTGCACATAAATTCCCGACTCCAAAGTTTCATATTTCTGAACCTTAGAATAGTCAAACTGTCCGCTCGACTCCTCAATCACTACAGCATTTGGAGTGAAGGTATGGAAGGTGCTAATAAATCCTGTTTTGATAGTATGCCGGATTGAGGGCATATAGTCGATATCGTATTTAAGTCCTATATCACGAATTCCCGAGCGGAAATTGAGGGCAAATCCACCGCCTGGGTAGGAGTCTTTTAATCCAATATCCAAGTTATATTGGCTATAGATGAGTGAGGCATTTGAAAAGGTTTTTTTATTGAATAGGTGATTCCAGCGTAAGGTTGACGTGAAGTTGCCCCAGTGCATGTCGGCTTCTGTTGTATTGTCTAAATACTTCTCTTTGTAATAAAATTTGTCGCGACCTGTATAGGCGCTTAAATAGAGTTTATTGTTTTTATTGATATCGAAATTCACCTTCCCTGTTAAATCATAAAAAAAGTAGCCCGCTCTGAAACCTTGGGCGAGCACGAAGGGTTGCATTAAAACATCCACATAGGTTCTTCTTCCGGAAATGAGAAAGGAGGATTTCCCCTTTTGAATAGGCCCTTCCAAGGTGAGGCGCGATGAAATTAATCCGATGCCCGCTTCGCCGTGGAAGGTTTCTTTATTCCCTTCCTTCATATTGATATCAATCACAGAAGAAAGTCGCCCTCCATAACGTGCCGGGAAACCGCCTTTGGTGAGTTCAATAGAGCGGATTGCGTCGCCATTAAACAGACTAAAAAACCCAAAAAGGTGATACGCGTTATAAACCGTCGCATCATCCAAAATAATCAAGTTCTGATCTGGACCGCCGCCACGCACATATAAACCACTTTGCCCTTCAGACCCTGATTGCACTCCTGGCATCAGCTGAATAATTTTTAAGGCGTCTTTTTCTCCGAATAAGGCAGGTAGTGTTTTAATGGCATAAACGGGAATTTCAATCTTGCTCATCTGGGATTGTTCCGTCACGGTAACTTCCTTTTTCGCTTCCACCTGAACTTCACTAAAGGTTGTGTTTACATTCAGTTCAACCGTGAGTTCGTGGTCTTTATGAATGCGCACTTTTGCCTCCTTGGCCTCATATCCTACATAAGAATAGATCAACGTAACAGTATCCTGCTCGGGCAAGGTGATGGAATAAAATCCATAGACGTTTGTGGTGGTTCCACTCTGCAATGCTGGAATATAGATATTCACCCCAAGCAAGGGTTCCAAACTCCCCGCCTCGCGCACAAATCCGCTTATCGTGTAGCGCTTAGTCTGAGCGCTAGATATGCTGTGGAATAGTAAAAACAAGGCAAGAAGCCCCGCCATTCGGAAAAAATTTTTCATGGCAATCATGTGTGTTCAACGCTATGACAATTAAAAAAGTCTTTGCCCCTATAGGCATTTAAAAAAAAAGAGGAACCTAAGCTCCTCTTCAAAAAAGTTTTCAATTTATCTTACTGTAAAATAATCTTTCGTGTCTCTTTCATATTCCCAGAACCATCTTTGAGATATAGCATATAGAGGCCATTGCCTGTCCAGGTACTCAGGTCAATATAAAACTGTGCCTGATTTACGCTAGAACTAAACACCGATTGCCCCAGTGCATTTGTAATCTCAATGGTATAAGCGCCCATGGTTGAATAGTTTCCATTATCAATATAAATATGGTCCTTCGCTGGATTCGGATATACTTTAAAGGTATTGATTGCTGGGGTAGTTCCACCGAGAGGGGTATTAATCACCAAGGTGTCGGTGACTGATACCGAATCATAGGTGGTGATTGTTATGTATGTTGTATCATAAATCACCAGGGTGTCAATATGCCCGATTGTGTCGTATATCGTTACAAAAGAATAGGTGGTATCAAATATATCCACGGTATCATATTGCGTGATGATAACGGTATCCAAATAAGGAATCGTATCGATATAGGTCTGATAGTAGGCCGTATCAACACCCAAATAGGCCACCGCACTGGTATCTTGACAGGTGTCATTATCTAAAATACAGCGATAAGCATAGCCATCCATCCATGGGAGACAGCCCAAAACCTGAAGCTTAGAAGCACTTGTTCCTGAATAGAGACATGAAGAAATCGGCTTAAAACCGCTGCCATCGTTTACTTCCCAAGCATATTTGATGCCGCCACCACTGGCGCCTACCTCGAACGCTGCAGGCATTCCAATGGCCGTATTGCTATCGGATGGCTCTTCCGTAATTAGGAGATTACACACGATACCTTCAATACTCAATGAATGGATTTCTGAAGGATTTAATGCCACATTATAAATTCGGATATCATCAATCTTACCATTCATCCAGGCCGAATTCGTTGGGCTTTTTCCAATGAATAAAGGCATAGATGAATATTGGATATTTCCGCTCACATTGGCCGAATCTTTAGCTACGCCATTAACATAGAATATTATCTTAGAGCCATCATAAGTCATTGCGATATGCATCCAGGTATTTAATTGGATGCTCTGGCTTCCCGCACTTTTCATAGAGCCGGCAGAAACTCCACTGGTAATGGTTGAGTTCGCGGCAACAGTAAACAACCCATAGGAAGAATAAGGTGCAGAAGGGGTGTTAATTCGTTTATCTAAAATCCAATTCAAATTGGTTGTGCTATTGATCTGCACCCATGAAGACAATGTGAGCGCATTACTTGGTGATTGAAGGCTGCTGCTATTCGCGACTTCTATATAATTCGATGAGCCATTAAATGCATAGGCGCTGTTTGAGTCGCCAAAGCGGTCGGTGCTAAGCGTGGCTCCGTAAACCGTTCCGTCGTTTGAATTATTGGATTGATCATTGGCATTCCCGCTAAATGGGTAATATGCAACGAGACCATTGGTTGGTATTTGACCAAAAGTCGCTTGGACCGAGAGGCAAAACAAACCGAATAGAAGTAGTTTTAATTTCATAAAGTATAGCTTAACACTATTCAATAATACGTAATATCTAATGATTTCGGAAATCGTTTAGCCCAACAGCATTGCACCTATCGTAAAATAGATTCCCAAACCAAGCAAGTCGTTGGTGGTGGTAATGAAGGGTCCGGTAGCAATGGCCGGATCTATCTGGAACTTATTAAGCAGCAATGGGATGATGGTGCCTAAAAGCGATGCAAAAACAATCGCAGACAATAAAGCGATACTCACCGTAAGGGCCAACTCCCGACTATTTCCTACAATCATATTATAGCCCAAAATCAACAAGGCGCAGATAACGCCGTTCAATAAGGCCACTGTAAATTCTTTGCCCAGCTTTGGTAGAATATTCGTAGAGCCTAAGGTATTATTCGCCAGACCTTGAACGATAATCGCCGAGGATTGAACCCCTGCATTTCCTCCCATGGCCGCCACCAAGGGCATAAAAAAGGCCATTTGTGGGAAGGCGCCGAGCTCTCCTTCATACAGTCCAATTACACGTGAACTGGCTATGCCGCCTAAGAGGCCTATCAAGAGCCAAGGCAGACGTGCACGCGACAAAATCCATACGCGGTCGGTAATCTCTACATCCTCCGCCAAACCCGACATCAGCTGGTAATCTTTATCCGCTTCTTCTTTGATAAAATCTACCACGTCATCAATGGTAATTCGGCCAATCAATCGATCCAAAGTATCCACAACCGGCAGCACAATCATGTCGTATTTACGCATCATCTGCGCCACCTCCTCAGCTGGGGTATAGGTGTTCACCGATATGACTTCATCGTTATAGATGGTCTCCACCTTGGTGCGGGCATTGGCCAAAATGATGCTTTTTAAAGAAACAGTGCCCACTAGTTTCTCCTGATTGTCGACCACATAGGTGCTATACACTTTGGAGACATTTTCGGCCTGCTCACGAATCTCATCTGTACATTGAGATACCGTCCAGTTGATATTTACCTTGATAAACTCTTTGGCCATCAATCCGCCTGCAACATCCTCCCTATAGTGCAAAAGCGACACGATGTTCCGTGAAGCCTCCATATCCGTCATGTAGGAGATTACCCGGTCCCGGGTCTCAATATTCATTTGGTTGAGCACGTCCACTGCATCATCAGAGTCCATCCAATCAATGAATCGGTGAGCAATGGTCTCGGGCTCGTATTCTTCTAGAATCTTTTCTTGCAAGGAAGAATCCATGTCTTTCAACACGGCCACCGCCATCTTTTCGTCTAGAATATTGAGGATATGAACATTCTCGTCAACGGATAAATCGTAGGCATATTCGGCTAAGTCAGCCGCATAAACTTCATCATCGATAAATTGAAGCAGGCGTTCATTTTCCCCACTATCAAGCAGCTCTTTCAGCGTTTGAAGTGCAATTTTTGGCGTTATTTCAATTTCATTACTCACGAACGACGACTCTCAGCTATGATGTCTGTCAATTCAAAAAAGGCTTGCACCGACAGTTGTTCTGGACGCAATTTAGCAAAATCTATCCAGCCCGGGGCATCGTCTTCTAATCCATATACCTTCAGGGAGTTACGCATAGTTTTGCGCCGTTGATTGAAGGCTGTTTTTATCACTTGCTTGAATAATACCGGATCTTTTAATCCTTCAGGTTCTGGTAATCGGGTAAGTCGAACGACACCACTCTTCACTTTCGGAGGGGGAGTGAATACGTGTTCATGAACGGTGAAGAGGTACTCTACTGAATAATAAGCTTGTAGAAGAACGCTCAAGATCCCATAAGCCTTTGTACTTGGTTTTGCGGAAAAACGTTCAGCGACTTCCTTTTGAAACATGCCAGCCATTTCTGGGATTTGTTGGCGAAAATCGAGCATGCGAAACATGATCTGACTTGAAATATTATACGGGAAATTTCCAATCAGCGCGAAATTTCCGAGTGGAGTCAGATCCATTTTTAAAAAATCATCCTCAATAATCCGGTTGCTCAATTGCGGATAATGCTCCTTTAAATAAGCAACCGATTCACGATCAATCTCAACAACCGTAGTTTCAAACTCCTTTCGGTCGAGCAAATATTGGGTTAGAACGCCCATGCCCGGACCAATTTCCAAGACCTTATCATAGCCTTCACCGCTGATAGCATAGGCAATTCGCTCAGCCACAGAAAGGTCATTTAAGAAATGTTGGCCAAGAAATTTCTTTGGGCGCACTTTATTCATGTCGGCAAGATAGTAGTTACCTGAAAAATCTACGACTTTTGTAAAAGATGGCCCTCACAATTCATTCGCTTTGCACTTTGCTTGGCACGCGCTACCAAGGTTCGAATCCAGAAATGGAAATTCGCCACCTGAGCTTTGATAGCCGCAGGATTATTGACCCTGAAAACACGTTGTTTTTTGCATTTTCCGGACAAAGAGACGGTCATGATTTCTTGGATGAGGCGCATTCTGCGGGAGTTCGTTTTTTTGTGGTGGAGACCAGACATGCGCTTCCATCCCTAAAAGACAGTTTGATTATTCCGGTTCAAAATCCGGTTAAGGCACTTCAACGCATTGCCCAATACCATCGCTTATCTATCACTTACCCGCTATTAGCGATTACAGGTAGCAATGGAAAAACAGTGGTAAAAGAATGGCTATACCACCTCCTTCAAGGCACGATGAAAATTGGCCGCAGTCCGAAAAGTTATAATTCACAAATAGGCTTGCCGCTAAGTATCTGGCAATTAGAGGCAGACAATGAGCTGGGCATTATAGAAGCAGGCATTTCCAAAAAGGGGGAAATGAACCAACTCGAAGAAATTGTGCAGGCTGAATATGGACTCCTTACGTCGATTGGTGCCGCCCACGATGATGGGTTCAAAAATCGCGAAGAGAAGGTCATAGAGAAACTACAACTCTTTAATAATTGCCGATTCTTGGTCTATCCAAAACAAGAGGAAGCAATAGAAGCTTTGATACAGAAATGGGCAAAATCCAAAAAAATACAACTGCTTTCTTGGGGACAAGCCTCGAATTGCCACCTACATATTGAAGCCGAAGAGCATGCTAAAGGCAGTCTGCTTCGTTTTGCTTCCGGACAAGTTATTATTCCCTTTAAAGACAATGCGTCCAAAGAAAATGCATCAAGTTGCGTTGCCCTGCTATCTGCCTTAAACCTTCAGCCTAAAACCTTTGCTCAGGCCTTTGCCACCTTACCGAATATTGACATGCGGCTTCAGCTTTTGAATGGTCAGTTTCAAAGCAAGTTACTCAATGATGCTTATAGCGCCGATATCAGTTCCTTAGAGATTGCCCTTCAATTTCAGAAGAAGCAGGCAGGTTCTATGAAGAAGGTGCTGATTTTAAGTAGCCTTCAGTCCAGCACTAGGGAGGCGGATAAAAAATGGCCAGAATTAAAAAGTCTACTGCAAGCCTATCAGGTTGAACAATGCTATTTGGTTGGGAAAGATTATTTCGATTTTCAGCCCGACTTTGGCATTTCCACGCGCTATTTTGAGAGCACCGCTCAACTATTGAGTCATATCGACCCGAAGATGTTTCAAGAACAAATGGTGCTCATCAAAGGCCGAAGAAATTATGCCTTCGAAAAAGTCGTTCGTTTATTGGAGGCTCAGGTGCATGAAACGGTCATGGAAATTGACCTAAATGCCCTCGAACAAAATTTTTATTATTTTAAGAGCAAGGTGGCTGAAGGAACACGTATCATGGGCATGGTGAAAGCCCAAGGCTATGGCAGCGGAAGTGTGGAAATTGCCCGGCAGCTTCAAGCATCAGGGGCCAATTATTTAGCCGTGGCCTATACCGACGAAGGAATTCAATTGCGCCGCAACGGCATTTCTCTTCCTATCATGGTGATGAATGCCCGCCGTGATTCCTTAG
>Ga0100380_10000401_pt1 | contig 48284 bp, 38 predicted proteins | sample CryGeymeta201504_FD_80417 | JGI IMG/M metagenome (GOLD analysis project Ga0100380, IMG submission 80417) | Groundwater microbial communities from Crystal Geyser aquifers in Utah, USA - Crystal Geyser metaG 2015-04 | ecosystem: Environmental > Aquatic > Deep subsurface > Groundwater | place... | reverse complement strand
TAATGTGGTTGGTCGTTGTAGCTCAAGCACAATTACCATCTCTAGCCAAACGAAAGTATCCACCCGAGATATTACGGGTATTGATGCCAACTGTCCAACGCAGAGCCGTTGTGCAGGTTCTTCATTCCAGTATGGAGTAGAAGAGCATATTTGGAAAATGACGGTGGATCTTAGCAACTATTCTTGTTGTGAATGGACCTTTAGCTGGGAGCAATGTTGCCGAAATGGTAACATTACCACGGGTCAATCGGGTCAAAATTTCTTTACCACGGCAACCTTGAATAAGTGTGTTACTCCTTGTAACAGCTCTCCTGACTTTACCAATCCTCCAGTTGCGATTATTTGTCATAACCAGGACTTCGTATTTAACAACGGAGCCTTGGATACTGTGGATTCAGGTGACTCATTGAGTTATGAGTTGGTGAATGGTTTAACTGGATTAAATTCTTCTGTAACCTATTCAGGTAACTTCTCTCCAGTACGTCCAATGACCTTCTTTGGTTTTCCAAATCAAAACTTACAGTGGCCAGCAGGTTTCCGTTTGGATCCTTTGACTGGTGACCTTTTGTTTCGTCCAACTCAGGTAAATCAGGTTGCTATTGTTGTAATTGAGGTGAAAGAGTGGAGGAAGGTAAATGGTACGATGCAAGTCGTCGGGCGAACGCGGAGGGACATGCAGATTATTGTCGTCGCGTGTCCGAATAATAAGGTTCCGAAAATTCTGCCACCTTACAGTAAACAGGCCTGCGCAGGACAAACGACCTGTATAACGATTGAAACCGATGATGATGATTCGGGGGATACGGTGCGGATAACATGGAATAAAGGTATTCGTGGAGCCACCTTCACAAACAATAACAATTCGGTGAAGCATGCCTCTGGTGAGGTTTGTTGGACGCCGAAAGAAAGCGATATTAGTAATATACCCTATACTTTTACCATCACGGCGAGGGATGATGCTTGCCCATTGGCGGGTCAATCGGTTAGGGCCTTCTCGATATTTGTTCGAGAGACGCCCAAGGCTACCATGGAAACGAATGTGCTTACTTGCGGTAAGGTCGCACTTAACCATACCCCAGAAAAGAATTATTCGGGATATCAGTTTAGCTATGTCATACGGGATAGTTTGAATAAGGCTGCCTGGTCTGGGAATACCCAAGTAGATACGGCCTTCTTACAGCCAGGTGTATACCGTGTGTTCTTGAACATGCAAACGTCTACACCCTGCTTCAATATTGTTACCGATTCAATCGTAATTCCTGAATTTGTTCAGGTAACCATTCCAAGTGATACGTTTATTTGTACAGGGAATCCAATGACCATCGTATCGAATACGAAGTATGGAAACTCACCCTACGAATATGAATGGACCAAATTCAACGATACGCTTTATGGCGATTCGGTGATAACGACGGCTACCGATATTACAGTGAACCCAGATACCAATGCGATCTATGTAATACAGGTAAAAGACGATAATGGTTGTTATAACTGGGATACAGTTAATATTACATGGAGGCCTTTACCACCTGTAAATGCTGGGCCGGATCACAGAGTCTGTTTTGGTACGCTTGTTACCATCGATGCGGGTAATGATTCTACCGAACTTAGTTATGAATGGAATACAGGAGATACGAGTCGAGAGATTTATGTAACTGATAGCTTGAATTATCAAGTCAGAGTAACAGATACCATAGGCTGTTCTAATTTTGATACAGTCAAGGTTAGGGTGAATGATCCAAGACCCGACTTAGGTTCTGATATATGGAGGTGTAAGAATGATACGACTCGTCTATCAGCAATTGGAGCAGATTCCTACCAATGGTTCTATGCAGATTTGTATAATCCGGGAGGTATCAATTCGCCAATTGGAACGAATAATTACTATGATTATGTTGTGACACAAACACGTAGCTTCATAGCCAAAGGAACACAAACTTACCAAGGCGTAACGTGTTCAAATATCGATTCGATTACCGTGAATATGAATGAGTTGCCAGTGATTAACTTTAATCCACAAGGTCCACATTGTGTGGATGCTGGTCCGATATCATTACTCACCTATTTGGACTTCCCAACTCTGTATACTGGAACTTGGAGAAGTAATGTGAATCCTGACTTTGTTAAGAGTGGTATCTTCTTCCCAGATGTGAGCGGAGCAAGTACCAATGGTAACGAACATCAGGTATTCTATAGAGTGACGGATAATAATGGCTGTACAAATGAAAAAGCTGTGCGTGTTCATGTTCTTCCTTTGCCAGATATTCAATTGGTAGATTCAATTAATGTTTGTGGCGATGCGGCAGACTTAAACTTGAACACTTTAATCAAGACACATAATCCAGCCATGGCATTAGGTGTACCGACTTGGGCTAGCTTGGATAATAATCCTACCGTGAATGCCAATATTGTGAAAAATCCACCGAACAATCAAACGCTTACGATAAAGAATTTGCCACAAGGTGTATCGTATCCTATTGTTTATAACTATAGAAACAATACTTCAAAATGTTCGAATCAGGATACCGTAATCGTGCGAGTGAAAGCAGTACCTAAAACAGATGCTGGAATCTTGCCACAGTATTGCTGGAATGATGACCCTGTGAATCTGTATTCTGCTGCAAAACCTTTCCCAACAACCGGAGGCGTGGCTATGTGGACAGCTAAATCAGGTATTATTTTAAACGCTTCGAATGATGGATTTACTCCTCAGGATGTAGGTGCTGCTCAGAAATTTGCCCCATTACCTGGAGCACCGATCACATTTACTTACACCTATACTGTTGAGGGTTGTTCAAAATCTGATGATGTGTCGACTTATGTTAAAGGTCTACCACGTCTAACAATGACTCCTTTGATGGGTGTTTGTGAAGATACTTCTATAATTGATTTGGAACTTCGCGGACAACCTTACCAATTTGGTGCTGGTACCTGGAGTGGAGATGGAATTACTGGCGACAAGTCATTTGACCCATCTTTGGCAGGTATTGGATTCCATAGATTAACCTATACGTTCAAAGACCCTGCGTCGCAGTGTACGAATACAGATAATTTCCAAACTGAAGTGCAGGCAAAACCAACTTTGGATTTCCAAAGTCCGGAAGCTGCGTGTGCTGGTTTGACATTCAATTTGGATGTTGCCATTACAAATTCTCCAGGTTTTATCTGGACACGTTTAGGTGATGGTGATTTTGAATCGGCAAATAGTGGAAAAGCAACCTCAAACTTGCTAAACACGGAGTACTTCCCAGGAAATACCGACATCACTAATGAAGGTTTTGTTATTCTTGGTGAAACGACCAACCCACGTTATTGTCAACCAGCTCGTTTGGTGCAAAGCGTTAAGATTTTCCCAATTCCTACAATTGAAATTACTGAACCACTTGATCAATGTGACACAAATAGTCAGGTGTATGAAGCAATCACGGATGCCGCTCCTGGATATAGATTAGACTGGAGTTTCTCGGATGGATTTGATACGACTGAATACAGTGATCCATTTTTATTCCATAGCATAAAGGGCCCAGGAATGTATACTGTTGATTTAACCATTCATTCGGACTCAGCATTTGGGTATTGTGAAAATGTAGCTCAACAGGTTAATGTGGAAGTATTTCCAACTCCAGTAGCTGGAATAGGTGCTAACAGGTTCAATACGACTGTGGCCTTGCCAGGAATTCAATTCTATGATAAATCGACCATTGGTGGTGGGGGTTCAATTACCGATTGGTATTGGACATTTGGAGATCGTTACAATTCAAGTTCGGATGAGAAAGATCCATTCTTCGAATACCCAATAAATCTCCCTACAGATACGGGTACCTTCCCAGTTGTATTACGTGTTACGACTGCTAACCTTTGTGAGGCATTTGCTATAGATTCTATACGAATTGGTCCAGATATTACTGTTTTCATACCGAATGCATTTACGCCAAATGGATTTGGTGAAGTGATGAACAATCGGTTCTATGTAGTTGCGGATGGATTTGAATCTTTTGAAATTACCATCTTCAACCGTTGGGGTGAGAAAATGTACAACTCTACCAATATTCAAGAAGGCTGGGACGGCATGTATAAAGGAGTAGAAGTGCAACAGGACGTTTATGTTTATGTGGTACGTGTTACTTCACTCGCAGGAAAAGATTTCGAATACTATGGTACAATTACCTTGTTGAGATAATCATTTATAATTTTGAATACGAAAAAACCACTGTGATTATCGCAGTGGTTTTTCTATTTTAGGGGCATGTCATCCGCAGGACATATCGCAGACATGATTGTTCGCATGGAGAATAACCGTGCGCTTCTAAAGCATCATCGCCATTATAAGGATATCATTGAACTTCATGCCACAAAGTCATTGAAGAAACCGCTGGTTTGGCGAAGCTTGAGTGATTCCGAGCGACAGTTACTACTTGAGCATTTACATCAAGTGCTACGGCAGGAACGTCGCAATACAACGAAGGCCATCATATTGAGCCTTATAATTACCACAAGCATCATCCTTATACTTGCTGCCGTTTTTAGATGGGTATTTATGTAGGGGCATAAAAAAAGCGGAGATTTCGCTCCGCTTTGATAAATATTTATTAAGATTTCTAGATGCCAAATGCAGACTTAACTTGATCTACATAGTCTAGTTTTTCCCAAGTGAAGAGTTCAACCTCAACACTCTTTTCGTTGTCTTTTCCCACATTGAAGGTTTTGGTCACTGTTTGTGGCTCACGTCCCATATGACCATATGCTGCTGTTTCAGAATAAATGGGGTTTCTAAGTTTCAAACGTTGCTCAATTGCATAAGGGCGTAGGTCAAAGATTTGCTCCACTTTACGCGCAATTGTACCGTCATCTAAACCTACTTTGTTAGTTCCATAGGTATTGATATAGACACCACAAGGTTTTGCTACTCCAATGGCATACGATACTTGAACAAGTACTTCATCACAAATTCCCGCAGCCACTAAGTTTTTGGCGATATGACGTGTTGCATATGCAGCTGAGCGGTCAACTTTGGATGGGTCTTTTCCAGAGAATGCACCACCACCATGGGCGCCTTTACCACCATAAGTGTCAACAATAATTTTTCTTCCTGTTAGTCCAGTATCGCCATGAGGGCCACCAATTACAAATTTCCCAGTAGGGTTGATATGATAGATGATTTGGTCGTTGAATAGTGTTTGTAGGTCTTCTTTCAACTGGGCCTTAACTCGTGGAATTAAGATTTTTTTCACGTCATTATTGATGACGTTTAACATCATTTCTTCAGAATCGAAATCATCATGTTGTGTAGAAACAACGATAGCATCGATGCGCACAGGTTTGTTATCGTCATTATATTCGATAGTCACTTGGCTTTTTGCATCTGGGCGGAGGTAAGTCATTTGCTTGCCTTCTCTTCTTATTGCTGCAAGTTCTTGCAATAATTTATGAGCGATATCCAAAGCAAGGGGCATATAATTATCCGTTTCGCGGGTAGCGTATCCGAACATCATTCCTTGATCTCCTGCTCCTTGGTCTTCTGGATTCACACGTTCAACACCTTGATTGATATCAGGAGATTGCTCATGAATAGCAGAAAGCACACCACATGAATCAGCTTCGAACATGTACTCGCTTTTTGTATAGCCAATTTTCCGAATTACTTCACGTGCGATACTTTGCACGTCTAAGTACGAATTTGACTTTACCTCTCCGGCTAAAATTACTTGGCCGGTAGTCACAAGTGTTTCACAAGCAACCTTGGAGGTGGCATCGTAGGCGAGAAAATTATCTATTAGCGCATCGCTAATCTGATCGGCTACCTTGTCTGGGTGCCCTTCAGAGACTGATTCAGATGTAAATAAATATGGCATATTTGCTGTTTAAAAGAATGCGAAAATAGGTAATAGCTACACAATTTGCAATTAGCGTCAGAAGGATTCGCAAAGTCAGCCCTGAATGGCCATGCTTAAAGGTAAAGTTAGCCGAATAAATGCTGGAATAGTTCTTCGACTTTCTTGATTTCAATTACTTCTATTCCGGCTTTTTTGGATTTTAGAGGCTTATTGCCAGCTGCGATAAATATTTTTTCAAAACCGAGTTTCTCTGCTTCTACTACGCGTTGTTCCAATTTGCTCACGGCCCTGACTTCACCCGATAGTCCAACTTCACCAGCAAATGCATATTCATAATGCACATAAATATCTTCATAGGAGGAAAGTATGGCTGTTACAATGGAAAGGTCCATCGCAGGGTCTTCCAGTTTTAATCCACCTGTTATATTAATAAAGACATCCTGCTGGGCCAGACGGAATCCACACCGTTTTTCTAAGACGGCCAAAAGCATATTTAATCGGCGGAGGTCATAGCCGTTGACATTACGTTGGGGGGTGCCATAAACAGCTGTGCTAACGAGGGCCTGTGTTTCTACCATCATAGGACGATTGCCTTCGATAGTGGCACCAATACATATTCCACTTAGCTCTTCGTTTTTCTGAGAAATTAATATTTCAGATGGATTGGCTACTTCTCTTAATCCAGATTGCACCATTTCATAAATCCCAATTTCTGCCGTGGAACCAAAGCGGTTTTTCGAGGAACGAAGCAATCTATAATTATGATGACGGTCTCCTTCAAACTGAAGTACGGTATCTACCATATGCTCCAAAACTTTGGGTCCTGCAATAAATCCTTCCTTGGTTATATGACCTATCAAGAAAATAGGGATATGCCTGCTTTTGGCAATTCGAATCAATTCATTGGTGCATTCTCTTATTTGAGTAACGGTTCCTGGCGCTGATTCAATATTTTCACTTTGAAGCGTTTGTACGGAGTCGATAACAATTACATCGGGTTCGTTTTCATCAATATAATTGAGGATTACATGCAAGGAAGTGGCTGATACCACATAACACTCCTCGTTTCTAATTCCGATACGGTCTGCGCGCATTTTAATTTGACTTTCGCTTTCCTCTCCAGACACATACAGAAACTTTCCTTGCATCTGAACAGCCAATTGAAGCATGAGCGTAGACTTTCCAATTCCCGGTTCTCCACCGATTAAAACGACAGCTCCGGGAACAATTCCGCCGCCTAATACGCGGTTTAGTTCCGCATCGGGCGTTCGAATTCGGATTAATTCAGGGTGTTCGAGGTGCTGAATGCTCTTTGCAGGGGCATGATCGGTTTTCCGTTTTGGCTTTTCATTCGGACTGACCACTTCCTCCACTATTGTGTTCCATTCCCCGCAGGACGGGCATTTGCCGGCCCATTTTGCCGCACGGTAGGCACAAGATTGACAGATATATGCTAAGTTTTTTTTGGCCATTCGAACCTATTGATGGGAGATTGCGTTAAATCTTGATGAAATGCTAAACACGCAGTTGCAATAAACATATTTTTTCTATTTTTGCCACAACCCTAATAAGACCTTAACATTATTGTGATTATTATGAAAAAGCTCTTAGCTCTGTTCCTCGCCCTCGGATTAACTCTGGGATCTGCTGTGAACACACTATCTGCTGAAACAACAGATTCATCATCAACTGAACAAACCACTGACACGAGCACCGCTCCTGCAGAGGAAGCTGCCGCGCCTGCTGAAGAACCAGCTGCTGAAGAAACCACTGTTACGGAGGAAACTTCAGAAAAAGGCATCCATCAAGTAATTAAAGAAAAATTTATCGAAGGTGATCCTGTGTGGATGACTCCGGTATTGATTTGTTTGATCCTTGGATTGGCTGTAGCAATTGAAAGAATTATTACCCTTAGCCTTTTCTCTATCAACAAAGACAAATTCGTTCTTGAAGTAGAAGAAGCGGTTAAAACTGGTGGTGTAGAAGCTGCGAAAGAAGTTTGTCGTAATACACGCGGACCAATCGCCTCTATTTTCTACCAAGGCCTTGATCGCTCAGATGAAGGAATTGATGTCGTAGAGAAAACCATCGTTTCTTATGGTTCCGTTCAAATGGGACAAATGGAAAAAGGAATGGTTTGGTTATCGCTTTTTATCGCACTTGCTCCGATGCTCGGGTTTATGGGTACGGTAATCGGTATGATTCAAGCCTTCGACCAAATTCAAGCACAAGGTGATATCTCTCCAGCGGTTGTTGCGGGTGGTATCAAGGTGGCACTTTTGACTACCGTTGCTGGTTTGATCGTTGCGATTTTCCTTCAATTATTTTATAACTATATCGTAAATAAAGTGGATACCATGGTAAATAACATGGAAGAAGCTTCTATCGATTTGGTTGACATCTTGGTGAAAAACAAAATTTCATCTACAAAGTAATCATCTATGAAACTGCTTAAACCCGTATTCTACGCGCTTGTTGCACTCATTTGCCTTTATTTGGTATATGCGGTGTACATGAGCTCCAGTAGCGTGGAAACTGGTGCAGGCTTCGGTATTACGATCACCTTTTTATTGGGCGTAATCGCTGCAGGTGCTGCAATCATTTTCCCTATTGTTTATATGATCTCTCACCCAAAGAGTGCAGTTCAGGCCTTAATTGGAATTGGATTAATCTTGGTGGTCTTCGGTTTGGGTTATGCCCTTTCTGGAGATGAGATTCTTATCTCCTACGAAAAAGTAGGATTCACGTCTCCATCTGCTTCTAAGTTTGTGGGTGGTGCATTAAAAATGATGTATATCACTATCGCTGCCGTTTTGGGAGTGACCGTATTTTCGGAAGTGAGAAAACTATTTAAATAATTAATCATGGCTAGAAAGAGTAGAGCTTTACCGGAAATTAATGCCGGCTCGATGGCGGATATTGCCTTCTTGCTGCTCATCTTCTTCCTCGTAACCACGACTATGGATTCGGACTCTGGGATTGCTATTAAGCTACCACCTTGGGAGGATAATATTGATATCCCACCACCTCCAATAAAGGCAAGAAATGTCTTAGAAGTCTTGGTTAACTCCAATAACCAATTGTTGGTTGAAGGGGAAGTAACCCGAGTCAATCAGCTTCGGGATAAAACCAAAAAGTTTATCACAAACGAAGGTGTTGACCTAAACATGAGTGTGAGTCCAGATAAAGCCGTAATCTCATTAAAAAATGACAGGGCAACCAGTTATATCACCTATATCTCTGTCCAAAATGAGCTGAAAGCTGCATATCGTGAGGTACGAAACGAATATTCGCTCAGAAAATTTGGAAGAAAGTATGATGAACTGATTGATGAGGCCCAAATTGATGAGGTGAAGGATAAATATCCGCAAAAAATCTCTGAAGCAGAACCAGAAAATACAGGAGGAGAATAAGATGGCGAAATTTCAAAAGAAGAAAGGCGGGGGTAGTCCTGCAATCAACACCGCATCCTTACCGGATATTGTATTTATGCTTTTGTTCTTTTTCATGGTGGCAACTACCATGAGAGAGGTAACCTTGAAGGTGAAAAATAATACACCGGCAGCGAGTGAGATAGAAAAGCTCACTAAAAAATCGCTGGTGAGCTTTATTTATGTGGGTTCACCTATTGAGTCTTTACAAGAGGCATTTGGAACGGCACCTAGGATTCAGTTAAATGATGCCTATAAATCTGTGGATGATATTCAAGTTTTTGTCCAAACTGAAATAGATAAACTTCCTGAATATGAAAAAGGAAAAATCATCATGTCTATTAAGGCCGATCAAGATGTAAAGATGGGCATTATAACAGATGTAAAGCAAGAGCTAAGAAAGGCAAATGCTTTAAAACTTAATTATTCAACTAAGAAAAAAGGAGCTGACGATAAAGGCGAACTTTAGTTTAAATCTATAATTATTAAAAATCCCGGTGCCAATGGTGTCGGGATTTTTTTTTAAGGTCGGGGCTGAGGTTGAGGCTGAGGTTTCCGCCTTCGCTGAAAAAGCTATGGCGGACACAGCAGGTTAAGGTCGAGGCTTAGGACACTATTTTTTGTTTGCTAGGGCAGAAGTCAGGTCAGTCTCTGGTGCAAAGCAAGTTTCATCCATACACAAATAGTAATTTGTTTTTTCGCCAATGCGGTTTTGAAGAATTGGGAGTTCTGAGGTTTTTTCGGCTGCAGCTAGAATTAAGTTAGGGATGGGAAGCAAACTTGGTTCTGTGATTGCCTTTTCAGCATGCGGTCCGCTGACACAGAGTTGATAGAGGCCGAATTCTTTGAGCAAGTAAGATTGTCCCCAATGGGAGTACCAGGGACTATGTTTTAAAAATGCTTCAGACATCTCTTCGAGCATAGATTGGGCAATTTCCTGGTACCTTGGAACAGCGAAATAGTGGTGAAGTTTCATCAAACAAAAAGCAAAGGTGGAGTTGGCACCTGGTAGTACATCGTCGCTGAGGTCTTTTTTGCGAGCGATAAGAGGCTCGGCATCATGGGAAATGAAATAGATAAGTCCTGTTTGTTCATCCATAAAGGAATGAATGATTTCATCAGTAATTTCTTTGGCAAGTAGTAGCCATTTTTCATCAAAGCAGACTTGGTAGAGGGAAATATAGGCGGAACATAGTGCACTTAGATCCTCAGAAAATGCTGGGATACTGGCTTGACCATTTTTTACAATGCGGTGATATTTTCCGCTAACCTTGGAATACGTCTCAATTGCATTTGCTAAATCCAAAGCTTTTTGTTTGATATCATCATCTTGAAGATATCGCGCGGCATCACATAAGCCTTCAAGAGCGAGTGCATTCCATGCAAGGATACATTTATCGTCTAACGCGGGCATAATGCGTTGGGCGCGCTTGGATAGCAGAAGATTGCGCCCTGCTTCAATTGCCGTGCTCACCTGAATTAGGTCCATTCCTTTTAAGGCAGCAAAATCGGGGATAGACATCGTGGCATGGAGAATGTTTTTGCCATGTTCCCAATTGCCTTTTTCGATGCAGGTATAATATTCGACAAATAGTTGACGAGCTACTACTGGAATTTCTTTGAGCTCCTCCCAGGTCCAAACATAATAAGTACCTTCTTCTCCTTCGCTATCTGCATCATAAGATGAATAGTATAATCCTTCTGGACTTTTCCATTCATCATCCATAAAAGAAATACACTGTCTAGCAATTTGCGCATAATCGTTTCGCTGATAAATACCGGCCGCCTTTGCATACAAGGAGATGAGTTGTCCATTATCATACAGCATCTTTTCAAAATGTGGAACTTTCCAATAGGCATCTACCGAATAGCGAGCGAAGCCACCTTGCAGTTGATCATAGATTCCGCCAAAGGCCATCTTATCCAGCGTAAGGCAAAGCATGTTCTTTGCTTCAGATTTTGGGAAGAGTAAACTGGCATTCAGCAAGAAATGGAAGTTCACCGGCAGCGGAAACTTAGGCGTTCGGGCATTGCCACCATGAGTCCAGTCGAACTGCTTGCTCCATTTATCGAGTATATCGTTGAGCTGTTCCTTTGTGGGTAATGAAGATTTGTTACTTTTTAAGACGTCCATATTAACCACTCCTTCAGTAAGCTTTTGTCCGTAGTCGAGGGCTTCTTGGCGACGGTTCAGGTACAAATCATGCAATTGAAAAAGAAGTTGATTCCAGTCACGGTTGGGGAAATAGGTTCCCCCGTGTATTGGTTTTCCATCAGGTAGGCAGAACATGTTCAAAGGCCAACCACCGCGACCAGTGATAAGCTGAACGGCATCCATATATATTTGATCAACATCAGGGCGTTCTTCGCGATCCACCTTGATACAGACAAAATATTCATTCATGATGGCTGCAGTGTCTGAATTTTCAAAACTTTCGTGCTCCATCACGTGACACCAATGGCAAGAAGCATAGCCGATGCTCACCAGCACAAGTTTATCCTCCCGTTTTGCCTTTTCCCAGGCTGGCTTTCCCCATTCCATCCAGTTCACAGGATTATGAGCGTGCTGAAGTAGGTATGGACTTTGCGCATGAATTAAGGAATTGGAATACTTGGGAGCATCTGTCATAAGTGCTAATTTTACCGTGAACAATGAATAAAGGCAAATTTCTTCTCTTTTTTATGCTTTCTGGATTTTTCTCGGAATCCTTAAAGGCTCAGAACTTAGATAGCCTATGCGATTCTGTATTCCACGCGGTGCAGGAAGAAAATGAGGTGATGCTCAAGAACTTGGGGCCAACTTACCGTGACTTAAAAGCGCTATTTGACACGAATGATGTGGATATGATGAATTATCAGGTGGGTTTGCGTCAGAAGGAATTGGAATATAATACCCGTAAAGACATGAAGCATCTGCGGAAATTCGCGCAACGGGAGCATATTCGATTGGGAAATTTAGTGAAGACGGAATATGTCTATCAAATTGATTCCAATGAGGAAGGCTATCATTATTCCTATGTGCAGGCAAAATGTATAAACGGAACCCGCTCCTATATTCTTCATTTTGTATTGATAGAACTCAATGATTCTTGGTTTTATGGTGAAGGACTACGCATAGAAAAAGTCGAAGTAGTTCAGGAAGAAGTTCCGAATTACGAGAAGATAGACCGTGAATTGGAACGGAAGCAAAAGGAGAGGGAAAAGGCCAGAATCAAAGCAGAGGAGGATAAGAAGAAGGCGGAAGAGCTGGCGAAGAAGCAAAAAGAAAAGGAAGAAAAAGAACGACTCAAAGCGGAAGAGAAAGCGAAAAAAATAAAAGAGAAAGAAGAGCGCGAGCGACTGAAAGCTGAAGAAGCCCAAAAAAGAGAAGAGGCAAAAGAGAAAAAACAAAAGGAGCGTGAAGAAGCGAAACGTCTCCGAGAAGAGGAAAAAGAAAAAGCCAGAATCAAGCGCGAAGAAGAAAAAAAGCGCAAGGCTGAAGAAAAAAGGCTAGCAGAAGAAAAGAAAAAACAAGAGAAGGAAGAGGCGGAAGAAAAGAAAAAGCTAGAAGAAAAGAAAAAGAAGCAAGAAAAGAAGGAAAAGAAGAAGGCAGACTAAGTCTTATGTCCAGCTACCCATCTTTTACTCAAGCGGATATGATATTCGGTAAATGCTGAAAGTCCTTTATCGAATTCCGGACTGCCCATAGAGTTTCCGTCTTGATCTAAAACCTGTCCAGCAAATTGTACCTCGAAACCTTTCGGGTTCGTTACCGAGTCGAAATTAAATACATTGATGATTTTATCAACTACATAGCCCAGCTGAACCGTTGGCATCCGACCACCGCGACCCGTGGATACCCCAACGAAAGAAAATACTTTATTGTCCCACAGGTCTTTGTACGCAGGCCCCGCCATACGATGTACCAAGTGAATTACCTCTGCTGAAGGAAACCAATTGTATTCCGGAGTGATGAAAATGATAGAATCAGCGGTGCGCATGGCATTGGCCAGGCGGGTTTGGAAAGCACTCAAATTATTAGCGTCTAACTCCTCATTGAAAAAAGGAATATCGTAGTCTTCAAAGTCGACAACTTCAACATTGTCCTCTCCTAACTCGGATAACACGCGTTCTATAGCGCGAGAAACCTGAAGGGAGGTACTGCTTTTTCTTGATGAACCGGAGAGGATTGTATGTTTCATGTAACGAGTGCAAAGTAAAGGCTTCTAGAATAAATTTTAAAAAGGCTGTAACTTTCTTGAATAATAAAGCGTCTAAAGGCTATAAAAGTTTGAACCACTTTGACTGTAACCGAATACAACCTTTGTGTAGAAGAATTAAGCGACCGGCTATATCGCTTCGCGCTGAAGAGCTTGAAGGACGATGACCATTCGCATGATATCGTGCAAGATTGTTTCGAAAAGTTGTGGTTAAAGAAAGAGGGGATTGAATTTACGAAGGCCAAATCCTATTTATTTACCACTGCTTATAACAAGATGGTAGATTTTTGGCGTCGTGAAAAATTTAGAGGAGAGGCAGAGAATTTGGAAGAGACACATAGCTACGAACAGAATCATTATAGCGGATTGAAGCCGATTATCAATAAGGCATTAGATAAGCTCCCAGAGGTTCAACGCACCGTTTTATTGTTGCGAGACTATGAAGGGTATGATTATGCAGAAATCGGTAAAATTTGCGATCTTAGTGATTCGCAAGTGAAGGTGTATATTTACCGTGCCAGATTGGCTATGAAAAATTATTTGGGCTCACTACAAGCCGTTTTAGGATGATTAACGAAAGCAATTACCATATTTATTTAGACGAGTTCGTCGCCGGTCTTCTTGATGAAGAGATGGAGATGGAATTTGTTGCTTTCTTGGATCAACATCCTGGAATATTGGAGGGTGAAATCTTGGAAGACGCTTCTGTTAGTTTGGCTCAAAGTTTTCAGACAAACCTTAAAAAAGAAATCCCACTCGATGCGCATCATATTGATGAGTACCTGATTGCTTCTTTAGAGGGAGATCTTTCACCTCAGCAAGAAATAGATTTAGCGCGGTTTTTGGATGCTCACCCTGAGTTTGAGCAGAATAAAAGCTTAGTTCAGCTTACTAAGGTGGATGCAGATACCAGTTTGGTTTATAAGAACAAGTCATCACTAAAAAAACGTCCTGCCATTTACCTTTATACCCGCTGGGCAGCAAGTGCAGCAGCAGTATTTATTTTGGGCATGTTGGTATTCCGCTTTTTAGGAGGCCATGGAATTCCCGACAACGAATTGGCAGACACTCCAGTTCCTTCGATTAATTCAATTGAATTGCCATCAATTCGCGTTACAGGAGAAAGCATCCAAGAAAACGCAGATCAGCCAAATTTAAGTCAAACGAATAGTCCCGGGAAATTGGTTGCAGAGAGCCCAGTGCCCGCCCAAATTCAAGAAGTGGTTCCTGAACAAGTAAAAAATCAGGAGGTCGAATTCTATGCACTTGAGTCACCTGAATTGCCAGATTTGAATTTATTGCCTCTAACAATAACAGCGTCAAATGTAATGCCGGGTGAGCAACTAGCATCTAATGCAACGGAGCTGTCGGTGTTTCAATGGGCGTATAAGAAATTGCGCGGAAAAGTGGGTGTGCCAGAAATAGTTGTGCCTGAGCGCGAAATTCCGCAAGATGTGGCGAATATTGTTATGGCCAAAGTGGCGCCCATATTTCAAGTCGACCCGAACGGTTCTGGCAGTCGTATTCGCATAGGAGGCATTGAAATCAATCGTCGTAGTGCACGTTAGTTTATAACGAATCATCTTCATTTCCACCCTGGATTTCTTGTGTTTCTTATTTGGCCTATCGCGGTTATCTATTTGCCATTTTGCAAGGTGGCTTGAATGATAACACGCCCCAAAAAACCGTTGCAAACAACTATATTTAAAGATTTTACGATTTTTTTTCAAAAGGCTGTAACTCTTTCAAGGGCATGTCGTCTTACTCTCAAATAACCTTATTATGAATACGCTACTGTTTAAAAAAGCAGGCCTTTTAACGGCCGCCATCACATTGGCCATAGTTGCAGCATATGCTCAAGATGAGCCAAACCCTAAAGCCGGGCCAGACTCAAGCAGGGTAACTACTGAAACCATTGTAATCCCAATGAATGGAGGAAAAATGGAAGTTAAGTTTACCTCTGACTCCACTACTCGAAAGGATACAAGTAAAAAAGTATGGATACATAAACCAACGCCACGTGATTTTTGGAGCGGGTTTGACTTGGGTTTCAATGGCTACCTGACGCCAGATCAAAAAACAACCATGGCCGCTGGAAATGAGAACTTCGACGTCAACCAAGGAAAATCGCTGTATATGGGCTTTAATTTCTTTGAGAAGAGCATGCCGATATATAAGACACATGTTGTGCTGCTGACTGGACTAGGCCTTGATTATAACAATTATAAATTCAGCAATAACGTGTCGCCTTTCGGTGATGTAGACTCTTCTGGTCAAGGGGTTCAGCGCGACTATATCCAAAATCGATTGAAGACTTTTTATGCTACAGTGCCCTTGATGTTAGGTATCGATTTCAGTAAGCCGAATAAGAGTGGACTGCACCTTGCCATGGGAGTAGTTGGTGGAGTCCGGATTGGATCTTATACCAAAGAAAAATACAGTGAAGGCAGCGACGTGATTAAAAAGAATACACGCGGGGAACTTGACCTTAACCCTTTCCGAGTAAATGCTCAGGCAAGAGTAGGGTATGGTGACTTCACCCTTTTTGCAAGCTATGCTCTAACAGAAATGTTCAGAGATAATACCAATAAGCCTGAACTATATCCCTTCAATTTTGGGATTAGCTTCGGCGGATAATCTGCATTCTTTTCATCCTTTATACTTGCGAGCGAGGCGTGTTTCCGAAAGGAGATGCGCCTTTTTTTATTTGTGATTTATGAATTGTGATTTATGATTTGTTTGACCGTAGGTTTAAAGTAACACAATAGAAATTAACGTTACTCGCCGGTTGATTTGCGGCACGGATTAAATCGAGAAAATAAAAGGCCTATTCAGCCAATAGAATTTTCCAGGCAGATTGCACATCGCCGAGGGATAGGAAGCGTTGGGCCAAGAGATGGCGTTCATATTCTAAGGATTCGGCGTGGAGGGCAAAACGGGTTTTGAGATTCTGGTACTCTAATGAGTTTTCTGAAAAATCAATAATGTCTGCCTCAGTTGGAAGGGCCTCAACATTGCCGAGTTGTCCTAGATTGTTTCCTGTTAGTACTGTGCTTAAGCGAATATTTTCAGGGATAATATCGACCCCGATTCCTTTGTTTTTAACTGGCTTTTCTATTTCGAAAAGAGAATCACCAAAGGCTTTTCCATACCAGTTGCCACCGAGACGAGAAACAAGCTGAATTTTATTTTGATCAATGCGTTGGTTATCATCTAAAACGGCTTCGTTGATATGCATTTTTACGATCTCACAAACGATGAGGTTCCCCGCACCGCCTTCTGTCCCTGTTTCAATAATTTCACGCACTTTGCATTCAAATTGCACCGGTGATTCTTTTACCCGCGGAGCACGAATGATGTCTGAAGGAAGTTCGGTAAAGCCCGATTTCTCAAATTCGTTGATGCCCTTTTCATATTCTGTGCTAGCTAAAGACATCTGCCAAACCATGTCGTAGTTGACCACATTGATGCAAACTTCCATCGTCTCCATCACATTTTCGAGGGTATGCTTGATTGTATTGTCGCGCACACGACGTGCAGGAGAAAAGATTAAGGTGCTCGGATTACTCCCAAAGGCGTTGAAAAAGCTGTACGGACTGAGGTTTACATTTCCCTCTTTATCGACCGTGCTGGCAAAGCAAATTGGGCGCGGTGCGATTGATGCCAGCATATGGGCATGAAGCGTGGCCGTTGATATTTCTCCTGGTGTAATGCTTAACATAGTTTTAGGCCATTGCCTTTTCAATCAAGGTGTCGTAATCTTCTTGGAAACTTGACATATCGCCAAAGTTCTCTCCATCAACAGTAGCAGATTTTCCTTGAACAACACCAATTTCTAGAATATCTATTCCTTTTTCTTGGAACTGCTGAGCTAATGCCTCTGCATAAGTGGCTTTGCAAGTCAATACCACACGACTTTGTCCTTCGCCAAATAGAAATGCATCTTTACGAATGCCGCTGGCAGTGGTGATTTGGAACCCAAGGTCCGATGCAAATCCAGATTCTAAAAGGTTTACAAATAATCCACCTTCAGAAAGATCATGTGCTGACTCTACTAATCCACTACGTATGGCTTTTAAGATGGCAGCTTGAACCTTTTTCTCCATATCCATATCAAAATAGGGAGCAGGAGATTTATCTATCGTATGCCAGTTTACTAAATATTGAGAAGAAGCAATGTCATCGTTTAAAGGCCCTACTAACAGAATCACATCGCCTTCGTTTTTGAAGTTGAGGGTCATTCTATCTTTTGGTTTTTCCAAGATACCAATCATTCCAATAGTTGGGGTTGGATACACAGCCGTTCCATCAACGGTTGATTGGTTATAGAAGCTTACATTCCCTCCTGTAACTGGAGTACCAAGGGCTAAGCATGCTGTTTTCATCCCTTTGATAGCACCAACAAATTGGTAGTATACCTCTGGGTTATATGGATTTCCGAAGTTCAAGCAATTGGTTATTGCAACTGGCTCAGCACCTGAACAAACAATATTTCTTGCGGCCTCACTTACTGCAATGGCCGTTCCTACTTCTGGGTTGGAGTAGACGTAACGGGAGTTACAATCCACTGTCATGGCCACCGAACGTTCTGTATCTCTAATTTTTACTAAAGCGGCATCAGAAGGAGCATTTGTTACTTGATTGATGGTTCCTACCATGCTATCGTATTGACGGTAGATCCATCTTTTAGAAGCAATATTTGGAAGGTTCACCATTTTTTGAGCAACTGCTTTTAAGTCGGCAGGTTGTTCAATTTTAGTGGCGTCAAATTTCGCGATTTCAGCAAAATAGGCCGGCTCTTTATATTCTCTATGATAAATTGGAGCTCCTCCACCTAATACAAGGGAATGAGAAGGAATATCGGCACAAAGCTCGCCGTGCATATAATAACGCACATTTCCTGAGTCGGTTACTTGTCCGATTTGCGCATAGGTCAAGTCCCATTTTTCTAGAATCTTTTCAACGGCGGTTTCTTCTCCTTTTTTCAGGATAACGAGCATTCGTTCTTGTGATTCAGAAAGAAGAATTTCCCAGTCTTTCATATCCGGCTGGCGCATTGGAACTTTGTCGAGATGGATTTCCATCCCTGTTCCGCTTTTGGCCGACATCTCTGCAGTGGAGCAAGTGATACCTGCAGCACCCATATCTTGCATTCCTACAACGGCACCTGTTTCGATGATTTCCATACTGGCTTCCAAGATGAGTTTCTCCCAGAAAGGATCACCTACTTGAACAGATGGTAAGTCTTCATGCGAATCTTCACTGATATCTTTCGAAGCAAAGGCTGCTCCGTGGATGCCATCTTTTCCAGTTGCGGCACCAAAAATATAAACCGGGTTACCTGGCCCATCGGCAGCAGCAGAAACAGTTTTACCTACTTCCACAACCCCAACAGACATCGCATTCACTAAGTTATTGGTATGATAGCAGTCTTCGAAATACACTTCGCCACCCACAGTTGGGATTCCGAATGCGTTTCCATAATTCCCAATTCCGCTCACTACTCCGCGCATCAACCATTTGGTTCTGTCTGTTTCAAGTTTTCCGAAACGTAGGGAATTAAGTTGGGCAATCGGACGAGCACCCATCGAGAAAATATCTCTATTGATACCACCCACACCAGTTGCCGCGCCTTGATAAGGCTCAATCGCTGAAGGGTGATTATGTGATTCGATTTTAAAACAGCAAGCGAGTCCATCACCAATGTCTACCAAGCCAGCATTTTCTTCTCCCGCTTCGGCAAGCATTCTATCGCTTTCCTTCGGTAGGGTCTTAAGCCATACAATGGAGTTTTTGTAGGAGCAATGCTCACTCCACATCACGGAATAGATACTGAGTTCGGTGAAGTTCGGCGTGCGGCCAAGTACTTCTGTGATTTTATCAAACTCTTCTGGGAGGATGCCAAGTTCTTTGGCGGTTTCAACGGTGACCTGCATGTGTTTTGAATTCCCTGCAAATTTAGCTTTTGCAAGGGGTAAAAAAAATAAGGCTACACCGAAAGATGCAGCCTTATTTAAAACCTATGAACTATGAAATAGAAACCGTTTACCAAGCGGTTTATAATCTAGCATATGGAGTTGAGTCTTATTTGGATTTATTCTTCGATTATTTCCATCACCCAGCGAAATCCACGGGTGGGGGAAGAGGACATCTCTTCACTAAAAGTTTCTCGAGAATTGGGGAGAAGGAAATAGCCAGTGGTACCCCAATGTCCGCCTTTGGCAATGCCATCCATGGCTACAAACTCAGCAACATTGCCGGCCATATTATAAATGCCCCATTTATTTGGCCAGTAGGATTTGCACGATGTAGTATAGTCTACCCCGAAGTGTCCTTGCGTTCCATCATTTGATCTCGAAGTTAAAAATGGTCCAACTATCATTTTTGGCTTACTTATATGTACTTTAACTAGGGTATCTGGGAATGTCTGAATTGATTCTTGTCTTTTTGTGTAGTTTAGATTGGAGTCAGAAAATTCTAAGAATACATCATGTTGTAGAAACACGATGCTTGAAGGAGATGGATTCCAGAAATTTGCTGTAAACTGGCCTTTTTTGTTACGAAATTTCCCAAAATTGGTAGCAGTATATTGAGATTCTCCGCCCAAATAGGCATTCATCCACTCGGCCTCAGTTGGAAGGCGAAATCTTACTTTCTTGTATTTCCTTTTTGAACTTTGATTGTATTGTTCAGTCAGCCAATCGAGGTATAGCCTGGCTTGTTCATGAGTTAGGTTAACAACAGGGTATTCATTATAGGCAGGATGTGTATGGTAATATTTGATGAAAGGGGCATTGAAGCTATATGGCAAATCCCAACCTTGGGAGTCGAGTAAAACCTGAGTATACATTTCTGGCTTCATCTCTTTGGTCCAATCCACAAAAGCGCGATAATCCATATTGGAGACCTCAAAGGCACTCATGAAATGGTTTCCTACTTTTACCTGAATAAATGGGCCAGTTTTTTGGGATTTACCGCGATAATCTTCGTATGTCGTTTCTTGACCTCCCGTTAGATTAACATAATAGTCATTCCATCCTCCAATGCTTGTTAAACATGTTTCTCCGAATAGGCTATCCATGTTAGTCGTGTAACCAACTTGAGTTTGAGAAATTAATAGGGTGTCAAGAGGTATAAACTTGGCGCTTTTCTCAATTTGTTTGACCGTCTTTTTCTCAAACTGAGCAGAGGCAGATAGGCATGAAAATGTTAATAATAGGAGTAGGATTCGGTTCATACCTCAAATAACGGAAGTTCTTAGAAAGTAGTATCATGAGTTAAACAGACTTGTCATAGGCAAGTTGCACCCACTTTTTAAGCTCACCATCAATTTGCCCAAGCTCTGTCAACTGAATGCGGTGTGTGCACATGGCTCCAAACGGACCAGAGTTCTCTAGAATACCTGCAGGTTCTTGCCCTTTGATTTTTAAGCCTAGGTCAATGCGTGTTTTGGTGGCTGGTTTGACCAAGGCGAATTGGTTTTTCCGGATATAACTAACACTGTCTTTTTTGGGAGTGATAGCTATATCGTCACCTAAAGATTTGAGAAATTTATCCAACGCTTCGTAGATGGGAATGAGACTCTCTTTTCCTTTGTATTGATTGTTGATTAATTCGTTGTCATCTGTATGGATGGCTGCCGATTTATTGACCGACAAAGCAACAAAATTGGCAAATCCGTGGGTGAATTCGTGTTCGCTCTTGAGGTAATCCATGATGGCTTTATGCTTTTCATGGCCTGATTTTTTAACTACTTCAATCCAATGATCGAGGCTTTTTCCTGTCTTTTCAAAGAGTCCCTTTTCCATAGTCGTATTCTTTCAGTCAAAATATTTCATTGAAGATGAATGGTCAATATTTTTCGATAATGGTGTATGATTTTTCTGTGGTTTTGGGATTGTCATGTTTGGGTCAAGTTTCATAGTAGATAGCAGTTTATTATGCAATGCATTTTAAATTGTAGTCACCGTTCGCTGAGCGCTTCATCGAAATTGACGCAGGAAATGAAGGAGAAGCAGTCGAAGCGTTTTTAGCACGGAGCAGGGTCTTAAGTCCCTTCGACTGGGCGGTGAGATTTTGGGTTAGCTGAGGATTTAGTTGCCCGCTCAGGGACCGGGTATAAAAAAAGCCGCCCTTGTGAGGCGGCTTTCAAATTATCTATAGCGAATTAAGCGTTGGCATTCTTCCGAATGATGTTCAGGGCGGCACCTGCTTTGAACCACTCAATTTGTTGCGCATTGTAAGTATGGTTCACCGTGATGGTCTCCATAGTTCCATCTGTATGGTTCAATACCACTTTCAAAGGAACATTCGGTGTGAAGTTCGTTAATCCGATGATATCGATATCATCATCTTCACGGATTTTATCATAGTCGGCTGGGTTCGCGAAAGTCAAGCCCAACATGCCTTGTTTCTTCAAGTTGGTTTCGTGGATACGAGCGAATGATTTCACCAATACAACACGAACTCCCAAATGACGTGGCTCCATGGCCGCATGCTCACGTGAAGAACCTTCTCCATAATTTTCGTCACCTACTACAATGGTGCCGATGCCCGCTGCTTTATAAGCGCGTTGAACATCAGGCACTGCACCATAAGCTCCGTGGATTTGGCTTTTCACCTTATTGGTTTCTTCATTGAAGTAGTTCACCGCACCAATCAAGAGGTTATTGGAGATATTGTCCAAATGGCCACGGAATTTCAACCATGGTCCAGCCATAGAGATATGGTCGGTGGTACATTTTCCTTTTGCTTTGATGAGGAGTTTCAAACCGATAAGGTCTTTTCCTTCCCATTCAGTAAATGGATCCAATAATTGAAGGCGTTTTGATTCTGGGTTCACGATAACATTTATTCCAGAGCCATCTTCTGCCGGATTTTGAAATCCTGCATCTTCAACGGCAAAGCCAAGAGCTGGTAATTCATCGCCCGTTGGTGGGTCGAGTTTTACTTGCTCTCCGTTTTCGTTGGTTAAAAAGTCAGTGATTGGATTGAAGTCTAATCTACCCGCAATAGCGATGGCTGTTACCAATTCTGGAGAACCTACGAAAGCATAAGTATTTGGGTTTCCATCTGCACGTTTTGCAAAGTTTCTATTGAAAGAATGCACGATAGTGTTCTTTTCTTGCTTCTCAGCACCGACACGGTTCCACATTCCAATACATGGTCCACATGCATTGGCGAAAACTTTAGCGCCGATTTTATCGAATACATCTAAGAATCCGTCACGCTCAATGGTATAGCGTACTTGCTCAGATCCAGGAGTGATGGTGAATTCAGATTTTGTTTTGAGGTTTTTATCGGCTACTTGTTGTGCCAAGCTTACTGCACGACTAATGTCTTCATACGAAGAGTTGGTGCAAGAACCAATCAATCCTACCTCAACTTTTAATGGCCAACCGTTTTTCTCAGCCGCTGCTTTCATTTCTGAAATTGGTGTTGCCAAGTCTGGAGTAAAAGGACCATTCAAGTGTGGCTCAAGGGTATTCAAGTCAATTTCAATCACTTGATCAAAGTACTGCTCTGGATTGGTATAAACTTCATCATCACCGGTAAGATGCTCGCTGATTCCATTCGCCAGGGCAGCGACATCAGCACGTCCTGTTGATTTTAGGTAACGCTCCATACTTTCATCATATCCGAAAGTAGAAGTTGTCGCACCAATCTCAGCACCCATATTACAGATGGTACCTTTACCGGTACAGCTTAAGCTTTTTGCTCCTTCGCCGAAGTATTCAACGATAGCACCTGTTCCACCTTTTACGGTAAGGATTCCAGCAACTTTCAAAATCACGTCTTTGGCAGAAGCCCATCCATTCAATTTACCGGTCAATTTGATACCGATCAATTTCGGGAATTTAAGCTCCCAAGGCAATCCAGCCATCACGTCGCAGGCATCAGCGCCTCCAACTCCGATAGCCACCATACCTAATCCACCCGCATTCACGGTATGTGAGTCGGTACCAATCATCATACCTCCAGGGAAGGCATAATTCTCAAGCACTACTTGGTGGATGATACCCGCACCTGGTTTCCAAAAACCTAGTCCGTATTTATTCGAAACAGAAGCCAAGAAATCATACACTTCTTTGCTCTCTTCGTTGGCATGAATCAAATCTTTCTCAGCACCTACCTGGGCAACAATCAAGTGATCACAATGCACGGTAGAAGGAACGGCCACTTTCGGACGGCCAGCTTGCATGAACTGCAAAAGTGCCATTTGAGCGGTTGCATCTTGCATGGCTACGCGGTCTGGCGCAAAGTCTACATACGACTTCCCACGCTCTTGTGCCGCAGTGGCATTTCCTTCCCAAAGGTGGGTGTACAGAATTTTTTCAGCAAGAGTAAGTGGACGACCCACGACTTTTCTAGCGGCTTCGACCCGCTCCGGAAAGCGGCTATAAACCGCTTTTATCATATCTAAATCAAAAACCATAGTCTAAGTGTTCTCCCCTTTAAGGGAAGGAATGCAAATTTAAGTTTTTCTTGGGTCAATTGCGAGTTGAGAAGCGCTCTGCTTTTTATTTAAAATCCATCTAATTAAGCGAGCCTGTCACGCTTCATTTCGCGGATAAATTTATTCAATTTGCAAGGGGAAATTTTGAAACTATTGATCAATATGAAAATGATTCGTTGAGAAATCATCAACTTTGTGGCCCATGAATGAGGACTTGGAAATAGCCACAGCCGAATTAGTCGTCAAGGATTTTAACTTGGAACTGAATGAAGCCAAAGATCTGCATAGTCAACTTGCTAGGCGTATTGGTCATTTACTGAGTGATAACCCTATCCTTCTCAAAAGCATTTTCTACCGTATCGACCTGAATGAGAGTAAGCTAGGTATGGCGCTGGTAAGCATGGAAGGAGAAGCCCTGCATGAAGAGCTTGCTCAACAAGTAATTGAACGGCTGAAGCAAAAAGCCGAAACCCGAATTAGATTTTCACGACCAAGTTTAGATTGATTCTTCTAGAAGTCAGGTAATTTGGAACAGCATAGGTTCTCCCTGATACATCTCTTACCCAAATATAAGAGGCCGTATTTTGGATCCCGAGGATATTGAAGACATCCAAACTAATCCAGGCCTCATCAATTTTACTCCAGCGCTTATGCTTCGGACGACTTTTGGCTGAAATCAAATCGCGCGAGAAGCCTATGTCCAAGCGGCGGTAAGGTGGGATTTTGAAATCATCGGTATAGCGGAAGTCGCCCGTGAGGAAATAAGGCATTCCTGTTCCAACCACTAAATTCAGCGAAACTTTGTATTCTGGCCATTTTTCTAATTCGTCTTGGAAGAAAATCCCCAAGTTTACCCGCTGATCAGTGGGACGGCGCAAATATTCGCTCGTCACCCTATTGCCTAGCTCATTGGTATAGGTGATTTTTTCCTTGGTTTGCATCACCGAGAGACTGAACCAGGATTCTAGTCCTTTAACAAATTCGCCATTCACCCGCGTATCAATTCCCGTTGCATAGCCACGCGAATCATTGTTCGCATAATAGCGGATGCGCACATTTTCATACAGGTAAGGGTCGAGGTGATCTAACTGTTTGAAATAAACTTCGCCAGAAAACTTAAAAGGACGCTTCCACATTTTGAAATAGAAATCCGTACCGACCACATAATGAATGGCTCTTTGAGCGAGTAAGGATGTATTGACTTCACCACTTAAGGCCCGCATCTCTCGATAGAAAGGTGGTTGATTATATACACCAAAGGACGCTTTGAAGAGGATGTCTCTTTTCCGCACAGAATCTGGAAGATCTTTTTGTCCGTTATATGCTTTGTTGGGTTCAAATGAAAACTGAAAACGCGGACTGACCACCGTTTGTTGATTGAGGTCCCAATATTGAAAGCGAATACCGGTATTCAGCACCATGGCAAGGGCACTATCTAACTCCCAATTTTGCTGAATATAACCAGAGTATCGGTTTGAAATCAAGCTATTTTTGCTCCGAATGGTAGAAAAGAGGAACAATGAATCTTCAGGATTTACGGGGACAGAATAATCCACAGAATCGTTATAAACCCATTCGTTTAATACATCGCGGATGGCTTCATGTCGGTATTCAATTCCATAATTTAAGTGCCATATTCCTTTATAGTAAGACGCCTTCGCTGCGCCATTGTACATCTGCACTTCCAGTTCATTCCGGGCATTATTTATAAAATAGCCAGCCCCGCGATTAAATTTGGCTTGTCCGAAGGTGGCCGAGCCTAGGTCTTTGTCGAGCTCATCAATGCGATAGGCACCTTCTACGGTATAGAATTCGCGTTCATTGCTATAGATGGCCGAGCCAATTACGCGAACTTGAAAATATTTGCTGGGAGTATATTTTAATGTGAGGGCATTTGTGCTCGTTGTATAGCGCATCAATTCACCTCCATTGAAGAAAACGGTTAATTGTAGTGCCTCTTGAACTGTTCCAAAGGAAGTTGTTTGGGTCTGTGGCGTAAATTGAAATTGATTTTGTGCGATTCCACCTAAAAAGCTGAGCGTAGTTTTTTCATTGATATCATAGCGTAATAATGTTTGAAAATCGAGGTAACGAGGCTTATAATTTCCTTGCACATCCAGACTTCCAAAAAGGTAAGCATTGGTACGATAACGTGCTCCAATGGTATAACGGAAGCGCGCACCAACTTTATCTTCAACATAAGCAGATACCCCAAGTAAACTCGTGCGCACACCCGTAGCAAAACTGTCTGGTTCACGGTAGGTTACATCTAAAACTGAAGACATCTTATCTCCATACTTGGCTTGGAAACCACCGGCCGAAAACGCAATATTTGATACAAGGTCTGGATTAATAAAACTTTGTCCCTCTTGTTGTCCGGAACGAATCAGTTGCGGCCTATAAATTTCAATATCATTTACATAGATGAGGTTTTCGTCGTAATTCCCTCCGCGCACACTGAAGCCTGATGAGAGCTCATTGTTTCCTGCCACACCCGGTAAGGTTTTAAGAAGGTTCTCGACATTGCCCGTTGGTCCGACAAATTTGCCCAATTCTTTCGGGCGGATAAATACAATATTAGGCGTTTCTCGTCCACGTTGGCCATTGACTTCCACATCAGGTTTAATCATGGTAGTTTGAATGAGTGCATTTATGTGGCGTATTTCTTCTTCTTTTAATGCAGGAACTTCTATCCGAACGACCTTCCCAACGTAGCTTACGATGAGCGTTAAGGGTTTGTTCGCGGAAACCTTCAGCGAATATTGTCCTTTATAGTCTGTGGTTGTATTGATTGAATTTTCTTGCTCAAGAAATACAAAGGCACCTTCAAGCGGCGCTCTCAAGAGAGAGTCGCTAACAGTACCAACGAGGGTGGCCGTTTGCGCTTTTAAGGCAATGGTGAAAAGCAGGGAAAAGAAAAGGAATAGCGAGTTACGCCTCATGTTTACGAATAAGCAACGAGTAGCTGACGAATATAGTATTAAGCGAGCTGCTTCAATTGGCTAATCATCGCAGTAGGATTCTCTGCAGCGAAGACAGCATTTCCAGCCACCAAAACATCGGCCCCTGTATCAACAAGTTTTTTAAGATTGTTCACACTCACTCCACCATCTATTTCAATGAGGGCTGATGAACCCGTTTTGAGGATCATTTCTTTAAGCTGTTCAATCTTTCGGTACGTGTTTTCAATAAACTTCTGTCCGCCAAAGCCAGGGTTTACGCTCATCAGTACTACCACATCGATATCGGCAATGGTGTCTTCGAGAAGGGAAACCGAAGTATGCGGGTTGAGTGCGACTCCCGCTTTCATATCCAAATCTTTAATAGCTCCAATGCTCCGATGAAGATGGGTGCTTGCCTCATAATGAATACTCAGAATATCTGCACCGGCATCTTTAAAATCTTGGAAATAACGTTCAGGCTGGACAATCATTAAATGTACATCCAAAGGTTTTGTTGCGTGCTTTTTCAGCGGCTTCATTACCGGAAACCCAAAAGAGATGTTTGGTACGAATACGCCGTCCATCACATCCACGTGAAACCAATCAGCCTCACTGGCGTTGATCATTTCAATATCGCGTTGCAAGTTGCCGAAGTCGGCAGAAAGTACAGAAGGAGCCACTTTATACATGGCGCAAAGGTAATTGCTCGCAGGTTCAAAGTCCAAAGGCATTGTGAAATAGTCTATAGACCATAGCGGCTCTGTTCTACTTCGTGGTGTGACTATTCTGCTATGAATGGAGCATCTGTCCTTTTCTCAGCCCAATTTGACGCGGAGGCGCGGAGGCGCAAAACATTTGCTGTCGCCGGCTTAAGAGGCCCTCCTTCGCCGAAAAGGCTCCGGCGGACGCAGCGCAATTTGTTCGTCCTGGCTTAGGAGTCTGTCGAGACTTAAGATTTCGTCACTTGAGAATTTCCCACGGACCGCGTGCTCCGAAGCTTTTTCGGCGAAGGAGTATGAACACAGATAAATTATCTCCTCACCACCACATCTCCTTACTCCTCATTAAATTTGCCCTAACCTGTAACCCGGAACCTTTTTAGAAGCAACCATAAAGTACTACAGAGCCACCATAGACCATGGTTGGTTGGTCTGGCGCTTTGTTGCATGTGGTTAACAGGCTACAGCATAATGTTTTATATACATGAGCCAAAGCCCTCTGTTAAATACAAACTCTCGCAACCTCGAAATCTCGCACTTCGACTGGCCGTTACTTTTTCGCCATGACTGAAAAAACTCAAGGCCGCTCAGTGACCGACAACCTCGCAACCTCGAAATCTCGCACTTCGACTGGCCGTTACTTTTTCGCCATGACTGAAAAAACTCAAGGCCGCTCAGTGACCAGCAAATTGGCAACCTCGCTCCCTCCTGATAGTTGTCGGGAAGTTATCGGAACTCTCAACCTCGAAATCTACCTCAACAAAGTCACCGACCCTTCTTGATGGAAGAAAACCTGCTCGGAGCTGGTTCTTCCTGTTATTTGGTAGATATAAACTCCCGAAGGAACGGGCATACCATCAAGTGTGCCGTCCCAAGTGGCGTTGATGCCGGTGGCGGTATGGATGAGTTGTCCGTAGCGGTTATAGATGCGGATTTCTAATTCGGAGATGCCGATGCAGGTGGTTTGGAAAATGTCGTTGTGGCCGTCGTTATTCGGACTGAAGGCATTGGGTACCCAAATGAGTGGGAGGAACTTGACGCATTCTGTATTGCTGTATGATTCAAGGGATGCGTTCTGATCATTCAATGCTCTCACGCGGTAGCAGCGGTATTCTTCTCCATCAACTTCAAAGTCTTTGTCATTGAAAGTGGTGGATTGGCTTTGGATAACTGGCAGCCAATTTCCGAGGGCGTTTTTATATTCCAAGGCATAGGTATAAACGCCATTGGGCCAGGTTTCATAGGGATTCCATTTTAGGAGAATCACGGAGTTGTCTTTGTTATCTCCTGTTAGATGGATGGATGTTCCGGGCAGTCCGGTGACTGATTTGCCGCAGGTGTCTTTGGCCATCATGCGGTATTGATACCAATCCTGCTGAGGGTCCACTTTATAATCAACTAACTCGGTGCTGGGATTTGAAAAGACGTTCTCCCATTTTAAGAGGTTGCTGCTACGTTGAAGCTGGAATTCTTTGGCGGGAGCTAGGCTGTCCCAAAGGAGTTCAATGGCGCTATCTCCTTGCACGCTGGCCAAGTGGATATCGGCTTGTTCGCCGGGATAGAAACCGCGAAGCACATGGATGGGTATTGAATCATCAGAAATACAACCAGTAGGTCCGGTGATATATTGACTTAACCAATAAACGCCTGGCGTGGAATACACATGGGTGCCCGAAGCTTGGTTGTTTGGGCTGATACTCGGAAACTCCGCCGGACTCCCATCTCCAAAACGGTATTCGGCCTTTAAAATGCTGTCGGAATAGCGGCGTTCAAAGGAAACTTCCAGCGCTTGGCAGCCTTGGGTGGGTGTGGCTAAAATGCCCGGTTTTGGCGCATCAATCACGGTGACTATTTTTTTCTTTTCTAGGCTATCTGCACAGAATCCATTGCTGACAATCAGCTTGGCATCATAGCTTCCAAGTTCGCTAAAGGCATGATAGACAGAACCGCTATTATACAAAGTGGTGTCTTTTCCATCGCTAAATTTCCAAGTCCAAGAGGGGGCTTTTCGTGGATTGACTTTCACTAAATCCGACAAATCCATAAACTGAATTTTGGCATAACGACAAGCAAAAGAATCGACCGTGCTGAAGTTTGCAAACGGCAAAGCGGGATTGATATGTTCAATGGTATCACTGAACCAAGGCCCATAACCCTTGGGGGTAAAAGCACGAAGCTTCACATAATAGCGCCCTCCTTTTATTGATGCGAAATAAGGTTCTTTCTCTTCGCTGCTATCCAGCAATTGTCCATCATTGGTGCTGCTATAGACATACCATTTATAGGAGTTAAACTTACTGGTATCACTCAAGTTCAATAAATGCAAGGCACTATCCGAACATCGCGCCTCATAATCGAAATCCATGTGGAGGTTATGGTAGCGGGAGAAGGGGAAGAAATCTGTATAACACCCAGCATAGCTGGTTCCTTTCGCATTAATACAACCTTGTGTGCGGAAATTTTCATCTCGAAATAAACGGCAATTCTTACCTAATTCATTGGGATATTGAATGATGCCAATTCCAATTTTGTCTGGAACTCCCCCGAGATAAATTTTTCCATTCATGCCTAGTTGAATGGATTGAGAATTGCGAAAGAAACTATCGGTATCATCCGCAACCGAATAAATGGTTTTTAACGAGGTTTCGATATTCGAAGCGTTCAAATTTAATTGAGAAAGAATTGATTCGGAAGAGTCGGCAATCATTTTATTTTCATGTGATCTATCGAACAGAAAATAGGTTTTACTATTATCAGGGGATATTTCTATATCCGAGATAATTAAAGGCCACGAATTACCTGAAGAGAAAGTATCCAAGAATATTCGAATTGGATTCGAGAACTTGCCATGTTTTTGATCGAATTCATAAAGGAATACGACGGCTTGATGAAATTCACCGGATAGACTGAGGTTAGTATAATATTGCGAACATCGAATCAACTTTTTACCGTCATGTGAGAAGCGCATCATATTGTCATTTAGTGCAAATGGCCAATTCTTATATTTTTCTGGAAATTGATTTTCATTGATAGGGGAAATTGTTGGAAGTGGATTAATTCCATTTTGAGTAGCATGGAAGGCGAAAATTGAATCTTTTAGCGATGAAATTAACCACCAACTTCCATCTGACGCTTGGCAGCCTGCGATTCCATTTAAAGGAAGGTCAGAAATACGAACATTGAGTTGACCCGGCACGATACCTCCCTTGCCATTATTTAAATTCTTGTTTAAAAGCGTATAGTACATTCCCGGCGGATCGCCGAAATCAGTTCGAGAAGTGAAATGAATGAGATAATAAAGGGTATCATCGATTCTAAAAAAAAGATTACGGTGTCGATTGCGAGTAGCAATATTAAAAGCACTGTCTGCCAGTATCAAAACATCGCCATTCCCATTCTTCAGGCTGTATGCGAGGTAATTTAATTCAAAATAGCCACCGGTATAAAATTGAAGCTGTCCACTATCATTGCAGATAGATGCAGGAAAAGAGCTTATTCCATCTAGATTGTAAATATAACTCGGCGGCTCTGATGTGAAATCTAATTTTGCCCCAAAGAATTGCCAGACATTGTACTCTTGAGCTTGAACGTTTTTGTTCAATCCAAATAGAATGAGGAGCAGTATGGTGGGGATATTTTTCAAAGTTGAAATAAATACACGACCCTCAAATTGAAGGTCGTGTATTCAAAGTTAGTTAATAATAAATACTTTATTGAATGGGTTTTCATTGTTTTTCAGATGTAGAAAATATGTCCCTTTTTTAAAATTGCTTACATCGATTTGTAGGTCATTCGTTGGGGAGATTGTTCTTATTTGGACTTGCTTGCCTGTTATATCGGTAATGACCAATTCACCGCTGAGCATTACTTCTGATTGAAGGAAGAGCGTTGAGCTTCCATTTGAAGGATTAGGATATATAAGAATAGCTCCTGGCGAAATCTTAGGTATTGGCAAAGGCGTCCAGAAATTACAATTTATTGCGGTGCAAAGTGACTCTCCCCCTTGAATATTGGACCAGGCGCCAATTTTAGAATATGATCCCCACATTACCGGATCTTCAACATAAGTAATTGAGGAGGAATAATTCACTAAGTCTGTAATGTTACTTGTGTAAGTGTTGCGAACATTGTCAAAAGGTAAAAGTCTAGAGCCAGGCCTCGACCAATTACTCCTTGGAGTCGCCCCCGATTCAATAAGAATTCCATTGTTCAAGTCTTCAAAGCGGTTATCGCACCAAGGTTCTAAATTGTCGTTTACGTTTTTAATTCGTAAACCTGTTTCAATCATAGGCACTAATCCTCCTAAAAGGGTATTAGCCTGGATTTTGTGTTTCGCCAAGCCTCCGTTGTCAATCTCAATTAAATCTAATTGTGTTTGTGGGCTGTCCTTACTTCGGGTTCCCCAATTGGAATAAATGAAATTGTGGTAGATGCCAAAGGAGCCAATATCTTTTAGATAAATCCCTTTGGGTTGAAAGGAGCAAGGACAGCTTACAGGCCAGTTAATGGAAGTCTCAACTCGAATTATATTGTCTTTAAATGCATAGTCTGTTCCACCAATAGCTGTGATTCCAGCTAGATTGTATTCAAATTCGTTTTCTTGAATCGCAAGTTTCGACCGAACTGTAGGAGTAGGAGAGGATTCGGTGGAATAAATGCCTTGAGAAAACCGAATTACATGCGTTACAGGCCCGCTATAATCAACACAACCCGTTGCTGGGTCATAAGTTGAAGATCCGCTCTTATGCATCGATAAGCTTGAATTGTAGGCGAATACTCCGATACCAAGCGATGCACAGCTTGCCACAGCAAAGCTTGACCCGTTTACATTTTCAAAACGACAACCGGCGATATGGATTCCATGAACATTGCTCAAGTGTACAGCATAGTAATACTCGTAGTCGATAGCTCCATCAATTATTTGATCCAAATTGATGGTCATTTCCTCAAGGTAACTGGCATTCCTGTATTCTAAATTAGCGAATTATAGAGAAGATCCACGCTACTAGATTTTTCCTTCATGATATGTATCAGCTATTAAACGTATCCATATTACTCAAAGAAGAAACCGATTCTACCCAATTGATTGAAGCCGTGAAGTGTGCTCAGCGCAATCAAGTTTCAATCGGTTCATATATACAAACCATGATTACCAGGATGAGGAGAAAGTTGAGCGATACCGAGAGTCTTTATGAAATGCTTTCGGCGCGAGAAAAGCTCTACGTGAAATTGTATTGCGAAACCTTATCTCCTACCCAGATAGCACTAAGAATGAATGTGAGCATTAGCACAGTTAACTCTTTTAAGGAAAAAGTGCTTCACAAGTTTAGTTTAGTAAGTGTTCATGAGTTAATTCAATTTTGTGCACATGATGATATGATGCGGCAGTATATTCCAAACCCCAAACCCCAAACCCCAAACCCCAAACCCCAAAGTAGATGCAAGGGTAGCATTATAATAAACAAGACCATAGTCCATAGACCATGGACCATGGTTGGTTGTTAGCGCTTAATTTGTCCACAGACTACGGCCCTATTTGATAACTTAAATTCTGCGCTTTTCTAACTGTCGCCTCATATTTCGGCTATGGTGTACGCGGTGTGCGTAATGCTCTTTCGCTCGACGCTTCAGCGCACAGGTCTGCGGGAGTTTTTTGGCCGGCGAAAGCAATGGAACGTGAAGAAAGAACAAAGAGCCTCTAAAGTAGTTTTTGTTGCTTATTCAAATTTTCTGGGTCAGAGGTTAGGGTGAATTTTGATGAAGAGATGATGAGGAGTCTAATTGACTCTCAAAATTTTGTTTTGCTATATGCAGGTCGGCGAGAAACCGACCAGCTTGTAAAATATTGGGGTCTGGAGGTCTGGCAATCTGGAAGTCTAATCACCTATTGGTCTAGCCCAAAAACCCCTCAATGAACCTCTATTCCGGTAATATAGCCTTTGCCAAAACGGTCTTCGACTAATTTCATCAGCTGCTCCTTAGAGTAACTGAGTTCTTGCTTGAGTGGGGCCGAGCTTATTGTGATGTGAAGGATGGTTCCTTTCAAGATGATTTTTTCCGTCTTGTTTGAGATCAATGGTCCAACTATGGCCTCCCATTCACGCACAAGATTTACCTCATTCACCTTGCTTTTTAGGCGGTAGGTATGAAGGAGTTCTTCCAATACTTTTCCGAGTGGTTTTATTTCGCTCATTCCAATACAAATATCTCAGCTTTTCGTCCGATTTCCGAGAAAATACTTTCCACGCGCTGTTTGTGGGTGTCAGTAAGGAATATCTGTCCGAAATGATCTTGCGCCACCATTTGAATCAGTCTTTCTGCACGGTATTCGTCGAGTTTTTCAAAAATATCATCCAAGAGTAAAAAAGGTTTGATGCCTGTTTTCTCTTTTAAAAAATCAAATTGGGCAAGCTTCAAAGCAATGAGGTAAGTTTTGATTTGCCCTTGCGAGCCGAACTTTTTAAGAGGAAACCCACGTAGACCAAAAGCCAATTCGTCCTTATGCAGGCCTCGGGTAGTTCGGCCCATGTCGAGATCTGACGAAGTATTCTCTCGAAGAATTTCGGCCATGGACTTTTTCTCCAAATCGCTTTCGTAGGCTAAGTCAACTTCCTCCTCTTCTTGGGTCAGGATGGCATGATGTTCCTTGAAGGAGGGCAAGAAGCTTTCGAGGAATTCCTTCCTTTTCTCATAGAGGTAGGCACTTGGTCTTATCAGCTGTTCATTGAAACTTTCAAGCAAGGGAGTATCCACATAGCCCCGCTCATTAAACAGCTTGAGTTGTTTGTTTCTGAAGTCTAAAGCCCTTTGATAGCGCAGGAGTTCACTCAGGTATTTGCCATCGGTTTGGGAAAGAATCATATCCATAAAACGCCTACGCTCTTCGCTGCCTTCATGGATAAGTTTGATATCGCCCGGAGCGATCATTACCACAGGCATTTTGCCGATATGGTCGGCCAAGCGTTCGTATTGAACCTTGTCGAATTGGAAGGTTTTTCCCTGATTGCGTTTGTACATGCAGCCAATTTCGTGGGGTCCTTCCTTATCCATCATTCCATAAACAGAATAAAATGGGTCTCCATGATGGATGGAATTAGCCTCTGCATGCTGGAAATAACTCTTGCACATACACAGTAAATGCACGGCATCGAGCACGTTGGTTTTCCCAACACCATTGCGTCCGCAAAAGGCCACGAGGTCGCCTTGGAAATCAAAGCGTTGGTCCAGATGATTTTTAAAGGAAAGCAAACGAAGTTGTTCAAGCTGCATTGTTCGATGTATATCCGCTGATGGCAATTGTGGAATAGCTAAAAAAAACTATTTTTGCGCTTCCCATAAAGTGCCATGGCAAAACAAAAGTTCAACAAAGAAACCTATCTACAGTGGTTCGAGCAAATGATGATGATGCGTCGTTTCGAGGAGAAATGCGCTCAACTCTATGGACAACAGAAGATTAAAGGTTTTTGTCACCTATATATCGGTCAAGAAGCGGTAGTAGCTGGAATGATGTCGGCTATTACGCATGATGACAAAGTAATAACCGCTTACCGCGATCACGGACATGCTTTAGGATGTGGAATCACACCCAATGAAGTGATGGCCGAATTATTCGGTAAGATAACGGGTTGTTCCAAAGGAAATGGAGGATCGATGCACTTGTTCAGCAAGGAGCATAACTTCTACGGCGGTCACGGAATCGTGGGCGGTCAGATTCCACTTGGAGCAGGTATCGCTTTCGCAGAGCAGTACAATGGAACCAAAAACGTATGCGTAGCCTTTATGGGCGACGGAGCAGTTCGTCAGGGTGCCTTAAACGAAACTTTCAATATGGCGATGCTTTGGAAATTACCTGTGATTTTCGTTTGTGAAAACAACGGGTATGCCATGGGGACTTCTGTAGAGCGGACTACCAATCAGAAAGACATCTATAAACTAGGTTTGGCGTATGATATGCCAAGTGCTCCCGTTGATGGAATGGATTGCGAAGCGGTTCATACTGCGATGGAAGAGGCTGCCGATAGAGCTAGAAAAGGCGACGGCCCTACTTTCTTAGAAATGAGAACTTACCGCTACCGCGGGCATTCTATGTCTGACCCTGCAAAATACCGCAGCAAAGATGAGGTAGAAGAATACAAAGCAAAAGACCCGATTGAAGTAGTAAGAAAAACCATTCTTGCGAAAAAATGGGCGACCGAAAAAGAATTGGATGCGATTGAAGAAGAGATCATGACGCAGGTAAATGCCAGCGTAGATTTTGCCGAAGAATCGCCTTATCCACCTGCAGAGAACCTGTATGCAGACGTTTACCAGCAGGAAGATTATCCATTTATTATTGAATAAACCGACAATGACCGATAAAAAACACCAGAACGACGACTTGGATCTGGACAAGAAATTAGGTGAAGAGCTAGGCCGTGCCGAGCATTTTGTACAAGCCAACAAGAAAGTATTAAGCATTGTGATAGGTGCTTTAATTGTGCTAGTAGGTGGCTATGTAGGATTTAAGGAATTTGTTATTGCTCCACAAGAGCAAGAGGCACAATCCGCTTTGTTCCTCGTTCAACAACAGTTTGAGAAAGATTCTTTCAACTTGGTTGTAAATGGAAATGGTGGCGAGATGCTTTCAGCAGTGGAAATTGCTGATGATTACGGCATGACCAAAGCCGGAAATATTGCAGCCTTTATGGCGGGTGTTTCTTATCTCCGTTTAGGGCAATTTGATGAAGCTTACGATTACCTAAGCAGCTTTAGTTCTGATGACGATATCCTCGGGCCTTTTGCCATTGGCTTGAAAGGTGATGCTCTCGTGGAGCAAGACGAGGTAGAGAAGGGTGTTAAACTCTATATGGAAGCGGCCAATGCAAGCACCAACGACTTGGTAACACCTTACTTTTTGAAAAAGGCGGGTATTGCTTATGCCGCTATTGGTGAGCACGAAAAGGCGGAAAAAGCCTTTACCCGTATCAAAGAAGAATTTAAAGAAGCACCAGAATCAGCAGAGATTGAAAAATACATCAATCGTGCGATGATGGAAGCCCAAAAATAATTATGGCTACTAGCCTTAAAAATTTATCAGCGTATGATCCATCGGCATTACCCGATGGATCATCTTTTTCTATAGGCATTGCTGTGGCCGATTGGAATCCAGAGGTAACTCATGCCCTATTAGAAGGAGCAGTGAAAACCTTATTGGGTGCTGGGGTTAAGGAAGGAAATATTGAAATCCGCCATGTACCTGGAACCTTTGAGCTTCCTCTAGCTTGTGCGTGGATGGCCCATCAGCAAAGGACACATGCAGTGATTGGCTTGGGTTGTGTGATTCAAGGCGAAACCCGCCATTTTGATTTTATCTGCGACGCAACAGCCAATGCGATGCAAAATGTTGCCTTACAAAGTAATAAGCCCTGCATTTTCGGAGTATTAACTACCGACAACCAAGAGCAAGCATTAGCCCGTGCAGGTGGCCATCATGGCAATAAGGGCGATGAGGCTGCAGTGACTGCCCTGAAGATGATTGCTATTCGCTAAGGCCAATTTGTCCAATTTCTAGAAAGGTTAAATAAGTGTGCTAATTGCATCCGCCTTCGCTCCAGATAGCAATCGGGACGCTATGGCTGAAGGGTAGGTCATAGGGTTTTAGTTTTTAGTCTCTTTCGCGTACAATATTGCACAAAGTATGTATCTTGTTTTCCTTAAAAGTATATGCTTATTATGATTCAAATAAAGCGCATTGTATTCTCCTATTTTATCCTTCTTGTTGTTGCCTCAAATTCGTGGGCGCAAACAAGTGAGCTTAGCAAATTTGAATTGGGCCTAAATGGTGGAATTATGCTCTCCTACCGGACGTATAAAATAACGGAATCATCTTCCACCTCAAGCTTTGCGAAGGAAAATTTAGACCGTACGGAAAGGACGTCACTCTTGCCTCAGGGGGCTTTGCTTTTTTCTTGGAACCCGTCGAGTCGTGTACGCATAGGCGGCGGATTCTCATTTATTGTTCGTGGTTACCAAACCGATTGGTTACCTATCAACCCAACAATAGACCCGGGTCAAAATTCTCCAGAGAGTTTTCGTTATTTATCGCGTTCGAAATGGATTGATATTCCACTACAAGGGGATGTGTTTTTATGGAAAAGACCAAGGAAGTTGAATGTTTTTGCCCGTGCTGGCTTGAGCTATAGCTTGGGGCTTTACGCTGAAACGATTTTTGAAAGTGAAAGTCAAGGAAATGTTAAGAAGTCAGTTTCAGAAGATACGAGTATTAAAAATTCACTGTTCTTATTTCATACCGGGGTTGGGATGACTTATCAGCTTGGTGAGCATTTCCAAGCGGAATTTTTATTTTCCTACCAGCGTGGCATAAATTCTTTCATCAAGGAAGGAGTGGGTGGCTCGAATTTATTGAAAGGATATTTTATCAGTTTGGGTCCACAGTTGGGATTAAGCTATAAGCTATAGGGAGTTTTTTCAAGTTAATTTGAATGCTGCCGCATCGCATCGAAATTTGGCCCACAGGGTCAGGATGACGGAATAAAATTTTGGAATTACCTTTAGGTCGTGATTAGGAAGGAGATAAGAAGTTTCGGACATGCATTTCGCGGATTGAAGTTTTTATTTCAATCGCAGAAGCATTTTCGCTTTCATGTGCTTGCGGGTATTGGGGTTAGTTCAATTGGATTAGCAACTGGATTTACTGTGCTAGAGTGGGCTATAGTATTGCTCTGTATCGGAGCTGTGATGATGGCCGAAGCCTTGAATTCTGCGTTAGAAGTGTTGATGGATAAACTTCATCCAGAACAAGATCCGATGATTGGGAAGGCGAAGGATATGGCAGCTGCTGGCGTGCTCATTGTAGCGATGATTAGCTTGGTAATAGCTTTAATCGTTATTGTACCTCACCTGATCATGTATTGCGGCTAGCTCGGCGCATTGGTAGGAAGCTTTAGTTGGTTCACTACATCTCGTACAGATTCTGCATCATTGGTTCCGATAAGAAGCCTTTTACCATTCTGGAAAACGAGTTGAATGCCTTGGTTTCCTGAAACATTCCAGGCTTTGCCATTTTTTCCATAGCGAATTCCCCAGCCACCGTACTCACGAAGCGGTTTATACTGTCGCACTTCAATTTGTTGAATGTCTTTCCAAGCAAAGTGGCGAAATTTTCGGTGCAATGGGAATAGACGAGCACTGATTCCCTCTTCTGAAATTTCTGTATCTAGGCGAAATATAAAAAATACGGCGCTAATCCCGAGGGTTAATAGGCTAATAAGAATGAGCTCTCCATTACTAGTAGGTTCGTCTCCAAAAGGTTCCCCAAGAATTAGTTGTTGAAAAAGGGGAAAGAGAAACATCAAATTCAGAACAATGAAAAGCAGAATAAGCCAAGGCTGGCGAAAGCGTTGTGATTCTTTAAATAGTGGTTCGCTCATCGCGTAATTTAATGCGTAGTGTTTAATTATTTTGAAGGTGGAAACGAAATCGCTGCCTCGAACTTTTAACAGATGCATCCCTGGCTGGATAAGCTCCAGATCGAAGATATGATTTTGCTCGACATCCCCTAACATTATAGACGGCCATCCGTGCATCCATCTTGTGATTGAAATCCTGCTGGGGAATAAAAACGCTGTCGTTCGAAGGAGAAGATTGGCGCTTGTACTGATTAATGAATAGATGAGCTGCGTCTTTGAGGTATAGGGATCGAATGCTGTCTAAGGCTTCACAAGAAGATGGGACTTTCTGAGCCTTACTTTGGGGCAGCAGCCAGATGAATGCAAGGCAAAGGAGGAAAATTCTTATGAGTCTAATTTAGGTAATTTGAGTGAGAATAATCAAAGGGTTCGTTAAAAGTCAAATTCCTATCCGCTCAGCCGAAGCCTTTAAGCTGGCGCGTAATTGAGCGATATACTGTACTCTGAATTTCTCTCCACTATTGCTAATCAGGATACCCTTGTTTTCCATCTCTGTGATCCACTCTTGGGTTTCTTGGCAGAACTTGGGATGCTCCGTTTGCAAGTAGCCATATCCATAATTACTCTTATAAACCGAAACCTCTTCACCAAAGCGCAGGATAAGGTTCATCTCACCCACATTCAATTCACTGCGGTAAAGTTTGATATTTCCTCCTAGGATGGGTCCAGCATTTTTTCTTCCGCTGGAACTCCATTCATTGATGATGTCAATTAGGGTATTAAGCTCCTTGTGAAGTGATTCGGCATATTTTTTATTGATGAGTCCATTGGCCACCGAGTATTCTATTTGCTTTAGGGTACTGTCGAGGGGTGCCGGTCCCCAAACTTCATCTGAATCAGCCTCTAGCCAGCGCAGGAGGATGGTAGAGAACAGGTGCTGCATTTCTTCGTTTGGTTCTTCACCATGTCCGTTTGGATCCATTGGTGAGTTTGAGAAGACATTCAGCTTAAATCGTAACAGTCCCGGTGTGAGGAAATGCATAAAAAAGGGCAGGTCGTCGGATGTTAGCGAAACATGCAATTGCGCGCGACGTTGGGCCAGACTCATTTGGTCGGCGATTTCTTGAAGGAAAGGCTTGATATCATTGCCATAAGCCGGTCGCGCTAAAATGAAATTTACTTCCTCAATGGTGTCAACAGGAAATAAGACCGCCTGCTTGAGGTTCATCTTCTTTTGAATCTTGACAATGTCGGTATAAAGTAGGGCAGTTTCACCTCGGAATCTGCGGTAGATTGAATCGGTGCTGACCTTCAATATAGCAGCGAGTTCAGCCGCTAAATTTACATTCGGCGGCATGGCATTTTTAAGCCGATCAAAGAAAGCTACTTGTTCGTTTTTTTCCACTTCTAAGGGCAAGATACATATTCTCTATCATGCAAAACCACTAAAAGTTGCAGATATCGCAACTCTGATGGAGAATAAACAAGGCTTGTTGCGGATATCCTTAAAAATAGATGGGTGACTTGCAGGATATGCTAAAAGCGCTGTTTTGAGCCGTACTAGGTTTGCGGTAACAAAATTTAAAAATTATGAAATCACTTAGAAACACACTAAAAAGTCTACAATTGCTTCGTTTGCTCATGGGCAGTTTTCTATTTCTTCACCTTGCGGGTTTTACTAGTCAGGCCAGAGATGTGTATGCGATTTACAATATTGATGTAACAGGAAATAGCGGTTTGCAGCCCAATCAATTGGGTAATGTGCTCCGTATGCATTTCGAAAAGCTCGATTCCTTTGAAGTCATTGACCGCTATGAAATGGGAAACCTATACGAGTCGATGGGAGCCACGAAGCTCACGGCTTGTTATTCTAAATCATGCCTCACAGAAATCGGTCAGAAACTGAAGTCCGACAAAGTGATCAGTGGCTCGCTGGATGCTATTGGTTCTTATTATATCATCACGCTTCGCAGACTTGATGTTGCTACGAGTGAAGTAGACAAGGTATTGGTCCGAGAATATTTAGTGAATCAAGAACAAATCAGTGCCATATTGCTTTTAGCGATGAACGAGTTTTTGGGCATTCCCAATCCCGAGGCCTTATATCTAAGTCTTACGAAAAAGGATGCTTTTGCAAACAGTATCAATCACCCATACTATCCACGCCTCAGAACGGATGGTCCAAGATTGGGGATGTCATTTGTTACGGGAGAAGCGGCAACGATTTTGGCGCGTCCAGAAAATCAAGGGGGTTTTAATGCCTATCCATGGACCTTTCATTTCGGATATCAATTTGAAAAGCAGTACCTGAACTCGGGGAATTTTCAAGCTTTGTTTGAGTTTATTCCCTTGATATCAGGTATGGAGCAAGGTCGATTTGCCTTCAGCTTTTCGATGCTCAATGGTATTCGTAGCAACCGAGGGGGCTGGGAATTTGCTTTTGGTCCGAGTATCGGTTTCACTCAGATAGCTCAAGTAGCACAGGATGGCGAGGGGCAGTGGCTGACGAACAAAATGTGGGAAGAAAAGTACCCTGGTACAAAGCCTGAGAATGGATTTAAAAGGCAACTTGATAGCCGTGGCGATATTGCTTTAGCTCCATATTTCCTTTTGGCGGCGGGGAAGACCTTTAAATCTGGTTCGATGAATATTCCGGTCAACGCCTTTATCATACCACAAAAAGACGATTTCCGTTTTGGGATATCGGTGGGGTACAATGCGAAGAAATAGCTGCGGATGGGGTTACAGGTTTTTGATACAGGTAAGGGGCAGTAAACGGGTTCAAAGAATGAAGGCAGTTATCATATCCATGTGCTTTTTCGGGTTCATGCTCATTCTTCAAAGTGCTATAACTCCTTCGAAACATGGGGAGTACCCAAGTGGAAAATGCGCGCCAGGTCAGTGGTCATCTGGCGCGCATACTTATGAAGAGCAAGTTAGAGAAAGGAAGCGCTTGCTTTTAAAAAAGAATAAGGTGAAGAGGCTGGTGGTTTATGAATTCAGGTATAGAGATGGTCGGGAAAGAGGCTGCGGAAAAAAGCTTTTTGACTACCGCTATGACACGGCAGGATATAAGACAGAATCCTTCAGTTACGTTCATGGGGAATACCACCAAGAGTTTCAATACAATGCCTGTGGAGACCTCGTCATAGCGCTTGGGTATGTCGGCGGTAATCCTGTAGCATCTCGCTATGCCATTACGTATGACGACAAAAACAGGAGGGTATTCAAAGGAATGGGAGCGAACAAGGAGGAATGGTTCTATACTTATGATAGCCTTGGAAACCTGATTCGGATAAAGTGGTATTTGGATACTTACCCTGAATCTTGTCTTTATTTTAATGATGAATATTTTTATAATGAAAAACATCAGGTGGTTAAAATGACTCGGTACCAAGCAAACAATACTGTTTATTTCAGCTTCATTTATGCGTATGATTTATCAGGAAACCGAATTCGTGAATCGCGGATTCAGCATGGAAAAATTACAGATATCAGAACCTTTAGCTATGATAGATTTGGAAATGAAACTGAATTCAAAGCCTTCTCACCATCAACCTACAGGATATATACATACAGCAAAACAAAGTATGATGAACGGAACTTGGTGGTCAGTGAGGTGGTCAAACTCTCGCATGAGAATAAGTCGTATCTCCGAAAATATGAATATGAATTATTTGAATGAAGCATAAGAGGGGATAAAAAAGAAAAAAGCCGGCATTTGCCGACTTTTTCTAATTTCTCACTAACCCTACGTTGTAAGAAACTTAGGGGCCAAACCCTATTAGCGTATGTACTGTTTGCTTTTGAAACGGAACTTGCCGCGAAAAGGTTGGAAGTGATCTTAATTTTTTTGAATCCTCAGTGTACTGATAGATGTTTCGCCTTGAATTCGAAGGATGTATAAGCCTCTTGGCAGATCATCAATTACCACTTCTGATTGCGTTTCTCCCAGTCGTTCGATTGGGATAGATTTAATCAAGCGTCCATCAATAGAATAAAAATCAAGTTTCAAATTTTTGTCTGCTTGCTCGGTCCATTCAATGAATAGTACATTGTCAGCTGGATTTGGGTAGACGCGACCTGCCGCTTGGTTTGGTGATTGAACACTGCTGATTACAGCGATATAGGTTGAATTTACTTCGAAATTTCGGCCATCGGCACTATCAGAACCTTGTTCTAGGGTAATGTATAGGATAGAAGGTGTTTTCCCAGGAATCTCTACCAAAACCTTGTACTTGCCTAGTGCCAAATTATCGAAAGCATAGCGACCGCCATCTTGGGTGAGCTGTGAAGCAACAGGAACATCCTGATCGGTTAGAAGGAGCACTTGAATATCGTCCAAAGGCTCATCCTTCTTATTTGCACCCTGACTCACATAGCCGCCAATAAAACCGGGGCCGCCAGGGTTGGTGCCAGCTATCATATCAATATCGACATTGGTGAGTCCTTGAATACCAAAAAAATCAGTAGCACCTGACCAATACAGATTTGATGGATAATAGGTAGGAATATAACTGGAGTATACGGAAGAGCCAGATAAGAGGGCCGCTTTCACCAAATACTTTTGGTAAGGGTCGCAGATTGTAAAATGATAATATCCTGAATCCAAATTGTAGATGGTAACAGAATCAACAAGGGTCAATGTACCAGCACCTGTATCGCTCGCAATGAGCATTATTTTTAGGGAGTCGTAATCAGTCCGTAAAGTTCCGTTGAATAGTACCTGACCAGAAACCCAGCCGGATTGATGAGGCTGACCGCAGCTATTGAATATGAAAGTTTTGTTCGAAGCACACAGCACGTTATTAGCGCTATCGGTCACATTGAGGGTAACGGTGAAATTTCCTGCAGAACTTGCCGTATAGGTATAATGATGTGCTTGTGAAACTAAACCGTTATTGACATACCAATTGGATGTCCCTGAGCTGGAATCCGTGCGGACAAATAATTTTTGGAAGCTGCCCACATCATGCATAGAAAACCTTGAGTCACAATTATGGTTTGTATTCACTGCTATGGTTTTGACGATCGTATCACGACATCCTGCAGTTTCTACAAAAAAGGTCACATCGTAGTTCGTTTTGGTCAAATAAGTATGGGTCGCGGTATCTCCTTGTGCAGTACTTCCATCGCCAAAATTCCAATAGGTGAATGCTGTTGATGGAAAAAAGACACCTTCAAAATCGACGGTTGTGTTTGAATCCATGGTATAGTTAAAATCGGCATAGCAGGAATCTGCCACCACAAAACTATTTGTCACAGAATCGTAGCAGTTGATGCTTGCATTCGTAACAATATGAGTAATATAATATGTACCTGGTGTGTTATATTGAGTGGTCTGTTGACCAGAGCCTGAGCTCGTCTGTCCATTTCCAAAATCCCAGTGGTGTTGGTAGTTTGAGCCGGTGGTTCCTCCAAAGAATACACCTCTTCCTATCGGGTCAATGGATCCATTGAATGCGGCACTACAAAAATTTTGACAACTTAAATAGAACACAATATTCAAATGTTGACCAAGCGTAAAGGTGGTGTCATAAGACTGCCACCCATTACAATCTTGGTAATAGAAACCAATGCTATTGCCCATATAGGAGGATGGGATTAGCACGGAATCAGAGATTGCTCCACCTTGCGGATAGAGATAATATTTGCTAAAAGCAATCCCTACGGAACTGGAATCGCCATTTGTTACTTGCTGGAGGCCACCCATTTGTAAGGTGTCTTGATTAGCGTCTAAGAATAAAAGCGAATAAGTTTGATACGTTTGTCCCTGGCTTGAGAAAACAAATCCAATAAAGCAGCAGAAGAATAGCAGTTTTTTCATGGTCTAAAATTTTGTAAGAAGATATAATTAGTTACCTGACCTTATTTGCGAGCAATTGGTTGCTTTGTTAGCATAGGAATTGATAACTTTCGTCGAAATGTCTTTTACAACGTTTTTTTTGCACTAATCTTATATGCTAGTCGCAACATAAAAAAAGCGCAGTCGAATCGACCACGCTTTATTCGGAGAAAACAAAGGCTATTGAATTTGAACTTTTATGAGTTGAGTTATATTTCCATCTTGGATTAGCATCATAACCAAACCTCGAGGAAGAGGGCTTATATCAAGTTCACTTTGGGAAGATGCACCAGGCTGTACAAATTCAGATTTTAAAAGGCGTCCATCTAAGGCATAAAAGGAGACCTGATAGCCAGCTGCATAGGAGTCTGACCATTCAATCGTAAGTTTATCGTGTGCAGGATTGGGATATACGTTTTGCAAAAGAGAAAGCTCTTCCTTCATTCCCGTACTCAAAATACTCACATAATTGGAGTTGACTTCAAAGTTTCTCTCCTCAACTTTTGGGTTATTGGCATCGAGGGTTACCCAATAAGAGGCAGATGTTTTGCCAAGCTCCTCAACCGTGACCTCATATTTTCCATAGGCGATATTGTCGAAGGAATAGGCTCCCATCGCGTCGCTAAACGTATAGGTCACAGCATCACCACTTTGGGTGAATAGATTCACTTGCACCCCGGAAAGAGGTTTGAATTTTTTGTTGGCTCCTTGGCTGATAAGTCCGCCGATAAAGCCAGGTCCGCCGGGGTTAGTGCCGGCAACCATCCTAACCGATACAAACCCACTTGGAAAGACTTGATTTGCACCTGACCAGCGGGTACTGTTATAGGAGTATGTTGGAATATAATTGGAGTATAAGCCTGATCCCGGTAATAAGGCAGCCTTTACAAAATAGTTTGACATGGAGTCGCAAGGCAAGGTGAAGTCAACATAGGCTGTATCGTCTTCTGATGAATAGGCGGTAAGTGAATCGATAGCTGTTAATGTACCTGCTGTAGGGTCTTGTTTTATCAAATAGATCCTTATTGAGTCATAATTGTTCAAGTATTGGCCATTAAAAGATACGGCCCCAAATAACCTAAATGGAAAAGGGGAGATGCTAATAACACCACATGAGTTAACCCATATTTCTTTTACCTCATGGCATTGAACAATTCCTTGTCCATCGAACATATCATGGTCTACAAAATACCTTCCTGGTGTGGTAATCGTAAAGTTTCCAGAGTTTCCGGAAATGGTGTCTCCGGTACTAAGACGAAAACGACTCGATAATGGAGAATTATAGCTCCGGCTTACATGCATAGTAAAGCTACTTGGATTGCTTACACTGAATCGTGCATTGCAGTTTAATACAATGTTGATAAAGAAGGTATTCTCATTACATAAGCGGTATGCGTCATTGATTCTGACACGGTAGTTTGCATTTTGCATTGGATACAAATGAGTGAATACCCCTGTGTATGTACCCGTATCGCCATCACCAAAATCATAGTGATAAGGAATATTGAGTAGTTCAGGCATGAAGGTTACCTGCCTGTACGATTTAGTTGTATTCAGTTTTATATAGCAACTTCCTGCAGAGACATATATGGTTTTCGTTTCAGTTTCTGAACATTGTGATCCATAAGAACTAATGTGTTGAATGGTGTGGTAACCAGGAGTGGTGAAAATATGTGAATAGCGTTCGCCATTGCCAACTGAAACATTGTCTATTATCCATTCATGCGAATAAGAGCTTCCATTATCTATGGCAGTGAGTTCATAGGTATTTGATCCTTTGTCTTGGTAATAGAAATTCGCATTGCATGCAGGCGCGAAGATGATACTTTGAATGCTGCTATCCACACAACTGCGGGACGTATCGCGCATAATATGTTTGATATATACTGTGCCTACCGTATCATAGGTGGCTATCGGGTTTTCAGAGTAACTCACAACGCCATTGCCAAGGTGCCATTCATGATAGATTTCACTACCCGTTTGCCCAGCATAGAAATTGTATTCATCCCAGTACTGAGCGCGGTAATCACTTATATAAAAACCAGCGTCGCAGGGGCGCTCACAAGGAACATTGATGGTCATATTCAATTCTCTCTCCCTAGAATTGGGATACTCCTTGGTATAAGAAGTGTCAATTTTATACCACTGGCCGCAGACAAAATAATTTACTGTGAAAGCAGTGTCTTGAAGACTGGTATCCAGTGTAAACGAATCGAGATAGTTGAAGGTCCATTGTTTAACCCCCATAAAATTGAGAATAGGGCTGCTGCTATGCGTTGCAGAATCTGTATGGGTAATGACAACAAGCGGAATTGGGTAGAAATTCTTTCCTGCGTTGTCTTTGAATGTAATTCGGGTATCACAACGCATTTGGGCGCTGCTTGTTTGTGCTGAAATAAATGCACCGAAGAGTGTGAGTAGTAAGATAAATTTTTTCATAATCGGGGAGTATACTTCAATGTTAAGATGAATGATTTTCTGGCAAGGATGCAAAGGATGTCGGTTATATCTGCGCTGTTATTTTTACGTATTAACCTAGAGCCCCGTGATAGTCACGAGTCTCTGGGTTTAACGTATGAAAAGTATTCGATAAAATGACTTACAGTTTTTGAATCAGGTGTGAGGATTGTCCCTTTTCACCTATAATTCGTAGATAGTATAGTCCTTTAGGAAGCTCACTCACATCAATTTGCGTGGCTTTTCCTTCTTTCTTGAGCTGGATGGTTTGGAGTAATTTTCCATCTAATCCATAGAAAGATACTTCAACTTGGTCTCCATTTTCATCGATCCAATCAATAATTAGAACATCGAAGCAAGGGTTTGGATAGAGCCCTGAACTTAGTTCTTGTTTCTGGATACCTGTACTTAATAAACTTACATAGGTGGAGTTCACCTCAAAATTTCCAGTTTCAAACTTTTGGTTATTTGGGTCAAGAGTTACTGAATACGAAGCAGAAGTTTTTCCTAGTTCTTCAACCACCACAACATAGTTACCATAAGCCAGATTTGGGAATTCGTATTTGCCACCATCTTTGCTCATGGTATAGGCCACCGGATTATTCGCATCATCAAAAAGATTTACCTGAACGCCATCAAGCGGTTTAAACTTCTTATTGGCACCTTGACTAATTAATCCGCCTATGAATCCTGGTCCACCTGGATTTGTGCCGGAAATCATATCAATATAAACCCCTGTACCAACAGGGTAGGAATTGGCTCCCGACCAAGAACTAGATTGATTGCCATAAGTTGGTAAAAAGTTTGAATAGATGCTTGAGCTCGGTAGCAGGGCGGCTTTCACCAAATACTGTTTGCTGGTATCACATAGATTCATAAAATAAAAATCGCCTTGACTAATGCTGTCTATTAGTGTGGCAGAATCAATGGCAGTTAGTGTATTTGCTGTTTGATCGTGTTCAATTAAATACACCTTCAAGCTACCGAAAGCGG
>Ga0100380_10000398_pt1 | contig 48489 bp, 46 predicted proteins | sample CryGeymeta201504_FD_80417 | JGI IMG/M metagenome (GOLD analysis project Ga0100380, IMG submission 80417) | Groundwater microbial communities from Crystal Geyser aquifers in Utah, USA - Crystal Geyser metaG 2015-04 | ecosystem: Environmental > Aquatic > Deep subsurface > Groundwater | place... | reverse complement strand
TATTAATTTCTTTTAAAATTTTAAAAATATAATTTTTTTTTATTTTTATTATATAATAAATTTTTATATTATATTTTAAAAAAAAAAAATTCAAAAATATCCCTTCCTAAAAAAAAAAAAAAAAAAACTATACTTCGATCTCCACACATAGATAAACGATCAAGGGAACAATTTGAAAAAATAACAAGACATTCATTTATACAGTTACCTATTTTTTTTTCTGATATTTCTAATGTAGTTAAATTTACATTACCTATATTTGGATCAGAATTGACTCAAAAAAGCACGTTAATAAGATAGATTTAATACATTAATACTAAATTATATAAAAATATTATGACTAATCTTTTTCTTAGTAAATTTAATAGTGTTAGTTCTTTATCTTTAAGATTAAAAAAGAAAAACACATCTATCTTTTCCAAATCCCAACCTTTACGAGGAAGATTGTTAACGAAAAATCGTAATTTTAAAATTTTAGGTAATCCTTTAGCTATGTTAGGTATCCCTGGAATTGTAGCTAGGATAGAACATGATCCATATAGAAGTTCAGGTATTGCTCTTATTTTTTTTAAGAACAAAACTTGTAGTTATTATCGTAATATACATAACTTAGGTATAGGAGATACTATACTTTCTTCATTAAAGATTTTTTCTATATCAGAATATAAAAGAGGTAATACTTCTAGCTTATATATTTTACCAACTAGTTTAGCTATTAATCAAGTGGATATAAAAATAGGTACTTCTGCTAAATATTCCACTGCAGCTGGTACATATTCTACATTAATAAGAAAAAATGATGTATCCAAAACATCATTTGTACGATTATCTTCAGGAATTATAAAACAACTTAGTATTTATTCATTTGCTACAGTTGGTATAATAGGTAACATTTCTCACTCTAAAAAACGAATGTATAAAGCTGGTCAGAATAGATGATTAGGTAAAAGGCCTACAGTACGTGGAGTAGCTAAAAACCCTGTAGATCATCCACATGGAGGTGGTGAAGGTAAAAAATCTCAAAATATGTTTCCGAAGACTTTTTGAGGTAAAAAATTGAAATGACGAAAAACATCTAGATCTAAAAAAAATTCTATATCTTATAACCAATCATAATGTATAAATATATTTTACAAATATTCATATAATTAATGCGATCTAAATTCAAGTATATGTCGATTGATAAGCAAAATTTATTTAAGGTTTCTCATTTTAATAAATTAAATTTTAATACTGGTAGCTTTTCAATAATACCTATTTCTAAGCTCTCTGATGAGAAATTAACAAGTATACACATACATAATGGTAAGCAGTATAAAAAAATAAAACAAAGTAGCTTAAAATTATTATTAAATGATAACTTTTTCTTTGTAAGAAAGCTTAAAGTAGGTGCATTTGTATTTACTAAAAAGCAGTGTATTTTCAAAAAAAAACGTAAAAAAACGAAATAACTTATGACAAGTAGAGGTAATCTCAACACCCTTAGGCAATTATTTAGCTGAAATTCTACATGATACAATAAATCTTTTTATAAACAATTAGTTTTCAGAGATCTTATTCTTGAATTGTATTTAACAAGTATATTTTATAAGCTACGTATACCATCTAGTTACTTTTTAGTAAAAAATCTTTATTTTGATTTTTATATTATAGAAACTGAATTATACATAATTAAGAAAAAATCTCTGTCTTCTCTTTTTTTAAATTATACGAAGCTTTCTTTTTGGATTAAACAACTTTTTTTTTTTCAAAAAAAGTCTAATAATAAAAAATTCTCCTCTTTTTTTCAGACTGTTACTTCCTATAAATTAAGAATAGAATACTTATTTAATAAGTTATACTTTTTTTTATTCAAAAAAAGTATAATTTATTTTTTACCATTTACAATTAGTATAGTATATACAAGAAATATACTAGAGAAATATTCTTCTAGATTAACTAATAATTTATTGTTACAAATTTCTAAGACTAATAAGATTAAAAAGTTACCTAATTTAAATAGCTCTTATTTTAATTTTTTTAAACAATATAATAAATCTATTTTTTATTTTATTTACTATTCTGAATCTATATTAAAAGACTCTTATTTTTTTAGTTTTCATAAACTACCTTCTAGACTAACTATTTGATTCTCTATAATTCAGAGTTTAAAAAATGAACAAATAAAAGATGAAACGTATTTATTTTCATATATGAAAATAAATACAATATCACCTACTTTTTTAAAAAAAAAACCTTATTCTAGTTTAATATATCGTTATTGATTGATGAAACAGTTCTTGACTTTTTTTTTTAAGATCATATCCTTTTTTTCTGATACTCTGAAAAAGAGTAGTTCTAATTTTTTTTTATTACCAACTAGTCTTCGTAAAGTGACAATCTTTTTTATTGATGTAATAAACACAAGACTAAAAAACTTATATTCTATTTGAGATAAGAAAAAAAGTAGTTTACTTTGTACTATTTTTTTGAAGCGTACCCTTAAAAATCGTAGTAAAAAAATAAACACATTATTTTTTTATAATCACTATTTTAGAGTATTAAATACATTGTCCACTGGTATTGAAGCAACAATACAAAATTATACGAATTTAAATTTTTTATTTTATCCAACAGTGTATATTACCTTCAAACCATCAATTAAAAACTCAAAATTAATTTGTGATTATATTACAATGAGCTTAGAGAATGGAGCTTCAATTAATAATGTTTGGAAAAAAATAAAACAATGAATAGAAGACCAACAATCCATACTTGATAGAATAGAAGGTCGTAGCTTGAAAAGACGAATTATTGGTTTAAGTAGAAACTCTTTAAAAGGGATTCGTATTATTTGTAAAGGTCCAAATTACAAAGCTAGACGTAAAAGAAAATTTGTTTTTCATTCATGAGTAAGTGATGACTCGATTACAGGTAGAATGCCAATACAATCATTTAATACTCAGATTGATTTCTACCAATCTTTTGCTATAATGAAACAGGCTACAATAGGTGTGAGAGTTTGAACTCTTTTTGAGTTTATAAAAAAAATGAGTTAAAAAATATTATTTGACAATTTTTTCCCTTGGTATTTTGTATAATAAAATCACTATATAAATTTAATTAAAATGACATCTTTTTTACCATGTATAAATCGAACTCCAACACAAAATAATCCTATACAGTCAAATAATAGTTCTGTTTATAAATCTTACATTATAACTACTTCTAATTCCTTTCTAACTAAAAATCAAATAGAATCTTGTAAAAAAATTATTAATAGAGTATTAAAAAAATATAAAAAAAGTTACTCTACATCAATAAAATATAGTTTAACCAAAACCAAAAAACCTATAGGAGTTAGAATGGGTAAAGGAAAAGGTAAATTAAGTGACAAAGTTGCATTTGTCAAAAAAAACAGTGTATTGTTTGAATTTAATAATATTCCATTAAATATACTAAAACGATTAGTACATAAAATAAAATATAAAATCCCAACTTCCATAAATTGGAAACATCTTCCATTTGATATTAAATTACTTTAATATATGATATCCGTAGGTACACTTCTTCATATTTCAGATAATTCGGGAGCTTCAACCGCTTCTTGTATTAAAGTGTTGGGTACAACACCCAAGCAAAAAGGAACTCCTGGTAATATTCTTATCGTAACTCTAAAAAAAGTTAAATCCAATAAAAAAGTAAATCCCCATCAAATAAAAAAAGCTATACTAATGGCTACTACTTATCCTGTTAGGAAATCCAATGGTGTTATTATTCGTTTTCAAAAAAATAGTATTATACTAATTGATGACCGCTTTAATCCTATAGCAAACAGAATAAATCAATATGTATTATCCAATTTTAGATTAAAAAATTACATGAAAATTGTTTCTATTTCATTTGGAATGCTATAATTGTTTACAAACAAAATAGTCATCTATAATCTTAAAAATGTTTATGCCACATAACAAAAGTTTTTCTTTTTTTATTTCTTCTAAAGTACGTATACGAATGTCTGAACAGTTTTTCTTTTATACTAATATTCAATCTCAAAAGTCCATTAGTTTAAGATTTTTTATAGATTTATTCTTTTCTAATTTTACTCATACCGACATTAAACTTTTAATTTGTTCATTCTTTTTATTAGATCAAATCATTGGGCATAACAACTTTTCATTGAAATTTAAAAAATATAAACATAAAAGAGAAAAAAGAGTTTCATTGACTATACGTTGGACAGTGAATCAATTTTCATTTTTTCAAAATTGATTCACCGTCAGTCTTCCTAAAACACCAGGTTTAATTTTATATTTTAATAACTTAAACAATCCTGTTGGAAATCTTTGCTTATCTTTTAAAACAATTCTATCGATGGTCCCATATTTACAAAATTATAAACAATTTCAAAAATTTTTTGAATTGAAAAATCCATCTCTTTATTTTTCATTTTATTTATTTAATCTAAAACATAATCTAATTTTAAAAAATTACCTATCATATTTAGGTCTTTTTGTTATTTAACTAAAAAAACTTATTATTTATATATGGCAAGTCGATATTCTTATCTAAGATCGTTAAAACATCCGATTTCTTTATATAAAAAAGAAATCAATTTTAAAATGAAAAAATCCCTTTTTTTTGACTTTAATAGCAGTATTAACCTAGACATACCTTTCAAATTTTCTTTAGCTATAACATCTATATCCACATATAAAAGTAACATCAGACGAAGATGTATACGTACTGGACGATCACGTGCTATTGATAATGAATGTTCCTTTTCTAGGTTCGTCATCAAATCTAGAACAGTCACTGGATCACTAACAGGATATAAAAAAAGTTCATGGTAATAGCTATTAATATATAATACAATTATTTTTTTTAAAAAATGATAAAAATCTACAATATACATGCATTTTTTTTATACAAGGAAGAAGTATTTATATTTTCATATAGTAAATTAGGTAGTTCAAAGTTTATTCTTCCATGTTCTAAAGAACTAATTTTCGGTGTTCTGTATAATATTTTTTTTTTTGAAAAAAAATATTGTCATAATAATAACCCTTATGCTTTTTTTAAAAATCTTAATAAATTCATACTTTTTTTTGGTACTTTCTGTACAGCCATTTTAAATGGTATTCAGTTAAAATTCGGACCTAGAGGTAAACGTACACGTATTGCTTTTAGTACAGGATTATTCTTTTTAAAATTAGGATATAGTTCTAGAATTCCTTTTTTATTACCTTTTGAAATTATAAGTAATAATAAAGAAAAAAAAACCAAATTTTTTAATTTAAGAAGTATCAATTATAACACATTATCAAAAGCAATTTCACATATTTCATCTTTTAGACAGATAGATCCATACAATTTTGGAGGTATCATGCTGAGGGATGGATTCTTTAAATATAAAAAATGAAATAGTAAATTATTTTAAAAAAACATTGCTTGAATAGTTGTTGTATTTTTATAAATTTCCAATCTCAAAAAGTAAAATTTTCATTCATTTTCAGATAGTAGCCTTTATAACAAACTTTTTTATTAAAATGTTATTTGAATTTAAAGTATTAGGAGCTGGTATAGCAACAATTGCATTAGCTGGAGTAGGAAATGGAATCGGTATTATTTGAAATGCATTATTAACAAGTATGTCTAGAAATCCAAGTTTAACACCAGAATTATTTAATAGTGCAATTTTTGGTTTTGCATTAGTTGAAGCAATCGCATTATTTACTTTGATGATTGTTTTCTTATTAATGTTCTAAAAAAATTTAAATTTTTTTAAAACAAAAAAATATATATAAAGATGAGCTTAAAAAATCATATTAAATAAAAATACTATTTTTAATGCGGTAATAGATTAATTTGGTCAGATCGTCAGACTCATGCTCTGAAAGTATGGGTTCGAGTCCCATTTACCCTAAAAGCATCAAGATTTATTTGCTTTCGTTTATATAGTAAGACCTGTTCTTTAACAGAAATAAGGTGCAATTCCTTTTAAGCAAACCAAAGAAAGTTAGTTAGTAGATCTTTTTTAAGCTTTGAATGTTTTATTAAAACGAAAAAGCATTATTATTTGGGTTTTATTCTAGCTCGGAGTGAATGCTAGCAACATACTTTACACATGCAAGTCATACATATGTCTTATATTAAGATAAGGATTTATAAATCATTACTAGATGTTTATGTGGCGAACGGGTGTATAAAATGCTAAGTTTAACAGTTACCTATTTTTAAAAGATGTTTAGTTTTTTTAAGACTATTAAACTTTTAACTTTATGATTAGTAAAAATAGATACATTAGCATAGTTTTAGGTAGTTGGTTATATTAAATGTTTAACCAAGCCGATAATGCTTAGCTGGATTGAGAGATTGTACAGCCACATAGGGACTGAGAGACGGCCCTACCCTTTTTTAAGGTCAGCAGTGAGGAATTTTGGGCAATGAGCAAACGCTTGACCCAGTAATGTTGCATGGATGAAGAAGATGATTATCGTAAAATCCTATTTTTACAAAGATAATGATCTAGTTTAAGAATTTAAGCACCGGCCAATACTCGTGCCAGCCGCCGCGGTAATACGAGAGGTGCAAGTGTTACTCTTCATGACTGGGCGTAAAGGGTATGTAGATGGTAATCTAATTTATAGATGTAAATAAAAATTATTTTTGAACTCTATATTTTTTGAATACTTTAGAGTTAGGTATTAAAGTTAGTGGAATCTTTAATTAAGAGGTAGAATTCGTTTGAAAATTAGGGAGAACACCAAAGGCTAACGCAACTAGCTTGACCTGACTGACATTGAGGTACGGAAGCATAGGAATCGAATAGGGGTTGTCAACCTAGTAGTCTATGCCGTAAACGATGAATATTAAGCATTATTTATATTTTAAATATATGTTACAGCTAACGCGTTAAATATTCCGCCTGGGGACTACGATCGCAAGATTAAAACTTAAAGAAATTGACGTGGATCAGATTAAAGCAGTGGAGCATGTGATTTAATTCGATACAACGCGAGAAACCTTACCAATTTTTGAATGCTAGTTATTAAGTAATTCGATATTATTTTATAAAAAATAATAAACAAGTTTTACTTTTTTATAATTTTTATAATTATAGAAAAAAATAAATTGTATACTTCTATTTAAATATTGTATACATTATGTACATATAACTAGTACAGGTGTTGCATGGCTGTCGTAAGCCCGTGTTGCAAAATGTCAAGATTAATTTCGGTCAACGGGCAAAACCCTCTTTTATAGTTATTTTTTAAAAAAAAAATGAATCTATAAATAAAACTTTTTTAAAAGGAGTTTAACGAGGATGACGTCAAGTCATTATGGCCCTTATAGATTGGGCTATACATGTGCTACAAAGGATAATACAAAAAGTTAGCAATAGCGTGAGCTTGAGCAGATCTATAAAATTATCCTAAGTACGGATTATTCTCTGAAACTCGAGAATATAAAGTAGGAATTGCTAGTAATCGTAAATAAGAGTGTTACGGTGAATTTTGTTTCTGATCTTGTACACACCGCCCGTCACGCTTGGGAAGCTTATTCTAATCTAAATATTTTATTTTTTTGAAGTTTATGTATATATAGATATATTATAGTTTCATTAGTAAAAAATATTACATTAGCGTAGATAACTTAAGTGAAGTCGTAACAAGGTAGTTGTAGGGGAACCTGTATCTGGATAAATGTAATATTAATTTAGTAAACATTACTTTCTTTATATATAGTTTTTAATAATCATCAATAATATGTAGAGAAGATGGCTGAGTGGTCAAAAGCACTTGATTGGAAACCAAGTTTCATCTGAAACGCAGGTTCGAACCCTGCTCTTCTCTATAAATAATAACAAGTATATTATTAATATGAAATATAATAATACAATTTTTTCAGATTCTTTATTATTATTAACTGATGGATCTATTTTAGCTGATGGCCTATCAAACATACCAATTTATATTTCTAAAAATTTATATACTACTCAAGAATCTTATTTTTCAATAAATATAATGTTTTTTGATGTTTTATTTAAGAATATCTCTTAACATAAAAATAATTTAATTTTCTACATTAACAAAATGATAAGTAAGATTTAGCTGTTTTTGAAAAAAATATTATTTGCATATAATGGATATCTAGGCAGTTTAATTCAAAAAATATTGACGTAACAGATACGAAAAATTTAGAATAGAATATCATTCTGTAATTCTAAATTGTAAATTTAACCAATAATTGTACCATTTTGATTTTAGGTTAATATATAGTATTCAATAATAATGTAAGAAATTGAAACATCTAAGTACTTACATAAACAGAATAAAAAATAGATTTTGGTAGTAGTGGCGAGCGAACCCATATTTTTAAGACATTTGTTGACTTTTTTTTGCTCGAAATAATATTTGGAAATAGTTTATATGCATTTGATTATTTCTTTCTAGAAATGCTTATGCTTATTACCCCATAGAAGGTTAAAGTCCTGTAGAACAAAAAAATCATTTTAATATTTTTAAAAGTGTAAAGTAGTATATGAATTTACTCAAACTTTTTTAGTAAACCCACTTACATTGTCTAAATAAATTAACTGACCGAAAGTGAACTAGTACCGTGAGGGAAAGATGAAAAGACTCTTGAATATAAAGTAAGTTAAAAGATTAAGCTTGAAATTATATGCTATTTAAGCATTTATAGTTATCTACATTATGTATATTAATGTAGGTAATAGTACTATACCTTTTGCATCATGGGTCGATTAGTTTATTTTAAAAGCATGCTTAAGCTGATAAGTCGTAAGCATAGGGAAACCAAGTTTTTAAATGCTATAGTTTTTAAAATAAGACCCGAAGCTAAGTGATCTACCTATGAATAGGTTGATATTTATTTTAATTAATAAAGAAAGACCGAACTCGTGTATGTTGCATTATACTGAGATAATTTGTAGGTAGGGGTGAAAGGCCATTCAAACTTAGAATAGCTGGCTTTCCACGAAATCTATTTAAGTAGAGTACCAGAACAAAAATAACACAATTGGTAGAGTACATTTTCTAGAATGGGAGGTAAAACTTTACTGCATATTAAATAACTTCAAATCATTGTGATTTCTTTCTGGAAAACGGAACATAGGTGATAAGATTTATGTTCAAAAGGGAAACAGCCCAGACCGTTAATTAAGGTTCCAAAGTCATTACTTAGTGTTCTGATATGATTTTTTTTTTAGTAACTAGGATGTAGGCTTGGAAGCAGTCATCATTTAAAGAAAGCGTAAAAGCTCACTTGTAGATTTATAAAAAAAATTATTGAAAATGTATAGGATCTGAAGTATTGAAAATAAGAATCACCGAAATTACGGACTGTTAACTTTTTTTTAAAAAAAATAACAGTGGTAGTGGAATATTCTGTATTTATTTTAGATTAGTTTTAAAACTAATTTATTAATTCAGAAGTACGAATGTCGATGTGAGTAGCGTAAAAATACATGAGAAATGTATTCACCGTAAATCTAAGGTTTTCTGGCGATCGGATTATCCAACCAGAGTAAGACGGTCCCTTAAAAGTAAGCATTCGCTAGATCTTTGATGGGAAATAGTTAATAACTTCCAAATTAGTATATCAACAGTATTTATTTATAAATAAATTTTTATTTATAAATAAATACTCAGGAAAAAAAATACTAAACTATTTTTTGTATATTTGTTCAATTGTTATTGTAATACAATTAAAAAAGACCGTACTAAAACTGACACAGGTAGATAGGTAGAGTATACTAAGGTGAATAGGGTAATACTGTTGAAGGAACTCGGCAAAATGACTCTGTAACTTCGGGAGAAGGAGTCTTATTCTCTTTGTTTTCAAAGAAATAAGGTCACAAAACAGGGGGGAGCGACTGTTTATCAAAAACACAAGATTCTGCAAAATTTAATTATGAAGTATAGAATCTGACACCTGCCCAGTGCTGTAAAAGATAATAAGTTTAAAGCTAATGAATTAATCATTGTTGTTTTATTTAAAACCTTTCAGTAAACGGCGGCTGTAACCTTGACGGTCCAAAGGTAGCGAAATTCCTTGTCATTTAATTGGTGACGTGCATGAATGGTGTAACGACTTCCCTACTGTCTCCAACAGTATCCTAGTGAAAACGAATTTTCTGTTAAAATGCAGAAATAAAACAGTAAGACGGTAAGACCCCATGAACCTTTACTATTTTCTTAAATAATTAACTTTTTTCTACAGATTATGTAGAATAGATAGTAGTTTATTACTTTTAATAGTAGGACATTTTTGAAATATTATTTTTCTGTAAAAGTTAATTTTTTTTATAAAAAAAATTTTTGATAGGTAGTTTGGCTGGGGCGGCAACCTACTAAACAGTAACGTAGGTGTACTATGGCATTTTATTATTGCTTTATATAAGTAATTGGTATGTTTAATGGCATAAAAATGCTTGACTGATAGGTACACATACCGATCAGAAATGTAAGTTGGTCATATTGATCCGGTAGTATTAATGTGGTTTTGCTATCGCTAAACGGATAAAAGGTACTCTGGGGGTAACAGGCTTATTATCTCCCTAAAGTTCATATTTACGGAGTAGTTTGGCACCTCGATGTCGGCTCACCACATCCTGGAGCTTGAATAAGGTTCCAAGGGTTTAGCTGTTCGCTAATTAAAGTGGTACGTGAGCTGGGTTCAGAACGTTGTGAAACAGTTTGGTCCCTATCTGCTGTTTTTTAAAAGAATATATGCAACTTTATTCTAGTACGAAAGGACTGAATAGAGCAATCCAATGGTGTATTAATTGTTTGTATTATTTATTTAATAAGCATTGTTAAGTAGCTAAGATTGTGAAGATAATTACTGAATTCCATATATAAGTATGAAGCTTCAGTATAAAAATTCTTTATTGAGGGTCATAATAGAACATTATGTTTTAGGTTCAGAGTTTAGTTTATAGTAATATATTTTTGCTTATGAATACTAATACCCAATAATTTTTTTCTAAAAAAAACAGCGTTATTTAGAATGCTAATTCACACCTAAAAGTAATTTTATACGTATGTATATATTCATTTTCTATAAAAAAACTTTCTATTCTATTATTTATAATACTTCTTATTCTTTTAATTTATAACAAATTGCTATTTTTTACAAGTTAACTCTTTTTTCATGAAAATAGAAAAAAATAAGATCTCTCTTTTTTCAATATCTTCTTTATTACCTGAACGATTAAAAGGTTTTAATTCTTTTTTTATTGTTCTAGCATGTATTTTTCTTTTTTTATTTAGTAATATTTTTTTTAGTTCTTTTTATATTGGTATATTTCGTTCATTTATTTATACTTTAGTAGTATTAACTAATAAGTTAAATGGTAATGAAACAATGGATGCAATTACAGCTTTGTATACCGAAGTTATTTTTTTATGTTATATAATTGTATTTATTGTATTAGATATCTTATTAAGTATTGAACATCAATTTAGTACTCATTATATTTTAAATGAAGATTTTGCTGAAGAAAACTTTTTAGCAACTCCTACTGAAACTACAGTTTTTAATCTATTACCAATTAAATATAGCTTAAAATCTGAAGCTTTAATGGATTTAGCTTTTCTTCTTTTTCCAACAGCAGTTATTTTTTATATTGTAGTACCAACATTAGGATTTTTATATAATAAAGATATTAATATTGAAGCTATGAGTAGCTCTTTTACTATTGATGTTATTGGACATCAATGATATTGAAGTTATGGATATAACATCGACATCTTTAATAATCATTTATTATGTTTCCCTGATAATATAACTACAGAAAAATTAAATTTTGATTCTATTATTGATATGGAATCGAACTCCAATAGATTATTAAGTGTTGATAATGTTATGGTTATTCCTACACAAACTAATATTAGATTGTCATTTACATCTACTGATGTAATACATTCTTGAGCAATACCTCAATTAGGTATAAAAATAGATACTATACCAGGTAGAATAACTACATATAATTTGTATACTTATGCCATTTCAACTTTCTATGGTCAATGTTCTGAATTATGTGGGGCAAATCATGGGTTTATGCCAATTGTTGTAGAATCTGTTCCTTTTAGTAACTTTTTTGACTGATATATTGAAGCTAATAATTTTTCAATTAATCGTCTTTTTTAATAATTTAAGTCTGACCTATAAATATTTTTTTTAATGTATAAAATTCTTATTCTTTTTCTTCATTATAATCTTTTATGAAAAAATCCAATTCAACAATACATCCAAGACATTATTTTAATCATATTGAATACACTCCTTGACCATTATATATTTCTATATGAACTGGTTTATTAGTTTTTTTTTTATTATTATATATAAATAAATATGAAAGTGTACGTCCATACATTTTATTACTAGTGTTCCTTGGACTTTTATTTCAAATTGAAAATTGAAATAAAGATATAATAGTTGAATCTACTTATTTAGGTAGATATAATAAAAAAATATATGCAACATTGACCATTGGTTTTTTTTTATTTTTAGTTTCTGAAATCATGTTATTTAGTGGATTCTTTTGAGCTTATTTTGATAGAGTTTTCTTTTTAAATGCTTTTATAGACAATATAAGTCGTCTTTCACCATCTAGCCATCCTTGAGTTATAGTAGATTGATACAGATTACCTGTTGTTGGTACATTATTTTTAGTAACTTCAGGTTATATATGTAATTTTGGATATTACAGTTTCAGACTTGGTATTAAAGATTCTTCAATTAGTTCATTAGTATTAGGTATAGCATTAGGTGTTATTTTTTTATGTATTCAAGAATTTGAATATTTAGAATTTGCGTTAACTATGTCAGATGGTGTTTTTGCTAGTTTATTTTTTTTATTAACTGGTTTTCATGGAGCACACGTTTTAGTTGGTTTAATTATGTTATGTACACAATTAGATAGACTTTGAAAAAATGAGTATACTCCACAACGTTCTACTGGTTTATCATTTGCTATCATATATTGACATTTTGTTGATATAATCTGAATTTTTTTATTTATATTTGTTTATTGATTTAATAATACAAAATCTACTAATATTATAACTACTCTAAACTATTATTCTTACTTTTTTTAAAAAACCTAATGGGAAATACTCCAGAAAATTTAATTATTCTTTTTGCAGCATGGCTTACTGTAATGTTTATTATATATCTTTGTTCTATTACAGCAGCAGAATTGTTTAGTCTGTTTGAAGCTATTATGGTTTATTTCATATTATATGAATGCTACTTCTTTTTTCATGCCGATGTTACTTATCTTTTTGTTGCTTTTATAGGATGTTCTATTTGATTTTATTTTGATAGGCCTAAAAAATAAAATTTTATATTTAATAATTTACAAAATATAGTAGTAGTATATATGTTTATATACTTCAAAAAGTTATTTATTCATTTTTACTATGTAATAGTTTTCTTGATAATTACATACTAATGGTACTTTTTTTTAATACTAAACTATAACTTTATTATATAATGTATTGGTTTTTCCAATGTTATAAAAAAATTAATACAACATACATATGTTAATATCTTTCTTTTATGTGATTTTAATAGCATCAGCATGTTTAATGCTTTTTTCTACAAACCCAATTAATGCTGTTCTTTTTTTAATATTAACATTTCTAGATGCATCTATTATTTTTTTTTTGATAGGTTGTGATTTTTTAGGGTTAGTATTTATCATAATATATCTTGGAGCAATAGCAGTATTATTTTTATTTATAGTTATGATGGTTAATATTAAAAAAATAGAAGGTGATACAACAACTTATCTTGTAATTGGTGTTTTATTTTTTATTATTTTTTTTTTTCAAATATCGTACTATGTTATATCTTTTTATGAATTTGAGTTTTTTCATAATTTAAAGATGAATACTAATTCATATTATTTTGATAATGTAAATAAATTAGATTTTTTTACTAAATCTAATTATTTTTTTACATTGGGACGATTACTGTATTTAGATTACTTTTTTTTTATGGTTTCAATATCTTTCTTACTTTTGATAGGTATGGTAGGAGCTATATTTCTGACAAATTATAAAAATAACTTTTTTTCAAAAAAACAATTTAATCAACTCTCTAGAAATAGTAAGTTATTGAATTTACACATTATTTAATTTCCTTTTTTTATGCTTAGAAATAGTTCATATATTCAAAAACAATTGTTAAAATTAGGTTTTCAAATAGGTCACAATGTATTGGACAATCATTACAATAATAAATTAAATTCTAATTTTATCAGAGGAATTCGTAATAATTATTATATTTTCAATTTTAATTATACATTATTTTATTTACAGAAAGCAATTTTTTTTTTTAAACATTTATTAAAAAATCAAACCAATGTTTTATTTTATTTTTCTGGCTTAGATGATAATTCAGATATGAATTTGATAATAAAACTTTTTTTAAAAAAGCAGCTCTCATTGAAATTAGGATGATCATTTATTTATTTCAAATGAGTTCCAGGATTAATAACGAATTACCATCTTTGCTTTTCAAGATTTGTAAAACTTATAGCTAAGAAAATTTCTGGGCTTCGACTCTCATCTTCTTCTTCGTCTCGGAATAGAAAAAAATCTCGTATCCTTAAAAATTTATCCAATGATAAGCTATTTATTACTCTTTTTTTAAAGTTATTTTTTCTTCTAGAAGAAAAAATGTATCTGGATGAAACATTGGATATCGGAATTGAATTTAAGAATATCTCTTCTCTTTTTAGAGTTATTCTTTTTTTAAGATTTTGAAAAAATTTTTTCTGCATACCTGATTTACTTTGTTCTTTGAATCCTAAACAATTAGATTCACCTATTAATGAATTTAATTCGTTAAAAATACCCGTTATATCTGTTTGTGACTCTAATAGTTCTATTAGTAATTTGAGTTATCCTATTCCTATGAATGATGACAGCTTAATAAGTGTTTTTTTTATAGTATCTTTATTTACAAATTTAGTAAAAAAAAGTAAAATTGCTAATTACTAAACAATTATATTTATGTCTGTTATTTTTTTAATTTATAAATTCTATTATTAAATATCAATCTTTAAAATGTATTTAAATAGTTTAAGTTTGTTTCTTTTTATTTATATAGAAATATATTTATTAGTAATCAATTCTAATATGTTACCATTTTTCATTGTTTTTTGTTTTTTAGCAGTGATATTAGTTTTCAGTTCTAAATGTTTATCAATTTTTATTGATTTAGAAATTTCAGAGGCAGAAAATACAATGAATCAAAGTGTTTTAAATTGTTTAGTTAATTGACATTCCTTTCTATTTTTAAAATTATTTATGTCTTTAGCTCTTGGAGTTCTTTTTTTGAAAAATAACATTAATTTAATTCTTAAGTTCTCTAATAGTTACAACTGAACTTTTAACTATTCAGAAAAATATATTTCTCATATTAGTTTTCACCAAATTAAATTTTTTTATATAGGTAATATTATATTTTCTCAATTTTATCTTTTAAAATTATGTTTAGATCAACTTTTTTTATTAGAATCTGATAATATTTCAACTTTCTTTATGACTGACTCAGTAGGTGACCTTTTAGTTTAATCACAGTTTTTTACCAAATTAATATATTTTAATAATTTATAAAATATGCAATTTAACAGGTTTTAATAATCAATGCCACAATTAGATATTCTATTATTTTCTAGTCAATATGTAACAGGACTTTTATTCTGTCTTGGTTTCTTTTATTTTTCTAAAACTGTACTACCATATATTTCTTTCTTTGTTAAACTTGAAGAATATAATATTTTAAATTCTTTAGAAATTTCTGATGAAATTTTAGATGATAAACAACATTTATTAGTACTTCGATCCAGTAATCGAAAAGTTGTACAATCATTAGCGTCTCGTATTAACTTTTTCAAAAAAAAAACCTTTGGTACTTATATTTTTTTATAGATACTTAAAAACTCTAATTTTAATTTATAAAACAGGTTACTTATGTTTTAATGATTCAAAAATATACTAATCTTACTTTGGTTTTAAAACCTATTTTTTCTGGAATAAGAGAATATCTTATCCGTTATCCTTCACCTAAAAACATAGGATATATGTGAACATTTGGTTCATTATGTGGTTTGTTTTTAGTAGTTCAAATACTTTCAGGATTATTTTTAGTTATGTTTTATACACCACATACTAATGAGGCATTTAATAGCTTAATGTATATAATGGAAAATATTAATTATGGATGATTTATTAGATATGTTCATGCTAATGGGGCATCATTTTTTTTTTTATATATATATATACATATGCTTAGAGGTATCTATTATAGTTCATATCAATATCCAAGAACATTACTTTGAACAACAGGTATTCTTATGTATATTTTATTGATGGGTACAGCTTTTTTAGGATATGTTCTTCCTTGAGGTCAGATGAGTTATTGAGCTGCAACAGTTATAACTAATTTTGTTACAATAATTCCTTATGTTGGAGTAGAACTTGTTGTTTGAGTATGAGGTGGCTATTCTATTGGTAATGCAACTCTTAATAGGTTTTTTTGTCTTCATTATTTATTACCTTTTTGTGTTGCTTTGTTAATGGTACTTCATTTAGTAATACTTCATGAAACTTCATCTAGTAATGAAGTAAAAATCCAATTAGATATTAATGATCGTATTTCTTTTTTTCCATACTTTGCTGTGAAAGATATTTTTGCTGTTTGAATCGTATTTTTCTTTTTTAGCTATGTTGTATTTTTTATACCAGAAGTATTTAATCATAGTATAAATTATATTGCTGCTAATCCATTAGTTACTCCTAGCCATATTGTACCAGAATGATATTTTTTGCCTTATTATGCGATATTAAGATCAATTCCTAATAAAACATTAGGAGTTATTGCTATGATACTATCACTTTTGTTATTTCTTTTTTTTCCAATGTTGGATAGTGGTATAGGATATGTTAGAGTAAATTTTCTATTTCACAAATTTATTTTTTGAATTTTTTTATTTAATTTTGTTTTTTTAGGATTTTTAGGTAGTCAAACAGCTGAACATCCTACTGCTATTATGGGACAGATATGTACTGGTATTCATGTTTGTTATGTATTTGTTTACATAACTATAGCAACAGCTTTTGAAGAAACAGTTGTTTTTGAGCAAGATTTTATATATGATTCTAAAACAGTTATTGGTGAAAATGAATATGCTTTAGAAAAGAATATTCAAGCATGTGAGTCATCATCCGCATTTTCTATTTTAAAATATAATATAAATCATTAATAATAAGATATTTTTTTTTATGTACATACTATTAGAACTGTATATTCTGTTTTCTATATTATTCTTTTTTTTTTTTAGTATATCTTATTGTTATTCTTTGAAACTAAAATTACCTAACTTAGATAATAACTTATTTGCCCTTAGTTTTATCATTTTCTTAAATTCACTATATCTTTGTTTAAATAATACTTTCACTGATCTTTCACTATTTAACAATCTTCTTTTAAAAGATGGCAGTACAAATGTTATATGTTTATTTATTATTACTATAAATTTATTTGTTATTGTACTAACTAGATATTATAATAAAACATTATTTATACCTTCATTTGAATTTCAGTTACTTATTTTATTTATTACATTTAATAGCCTTTTTCTTATTTCTGTAAATAACTTATTTTTATTTTTTCTCTTGTTAGAGGTATTAAGTATTAGCTTATTTATTTTATCAGCTATCAATAGAAGAAGTAGGTATTCCATTGAATCTTCATTAAAGTATTTCGTACTTGGTTCTTTTTCTTCTATTTTAATGCTTTTAGGTATTTCTCTTGTCTATATTTCAACCAGCCTTATGTTTCTCGATGATCTTTCAATTTTATTTACTTCGTTGAATTATTCTGTCCTTTTTAGTACTGGTATTAATCTTGCTTTAATTTTTATATCAATAGGTTTTTTTTTTAAATTATATAGTGCACCATTTCATTTTTGAGTTTCTGATATCTACCAGGGTTCTGCTACAAGTTCAGTTTTTTTATTCGCTACAAGTTCATCTTTTATATTCTTTTATCTTTTCATTAAGTTATTTTTTACAACATTTTATCCTTTTTTTTCTTTTTTTAATTATTATTTTATTATATTTTCCTTATTATCTATGTTTTTTGGATGTATTGGCGGTCTTATACAAAATCGAATAAAAAAAATATTAGCTTATAGTTCTATTACTTCAATTGGATATTTAATCTTAGTACTTTTCTCTTGCAGTACTACAAGTATTGAGTCTGCTTTTTTATTTATAATTAGTTATATAATAACTTTAATAGGAATATTTACTATTTTATGTAGCATATTATTAAAAAACAAATCTTTTTTAAATTTCTCAGTTCAATTAACAAATATATCAACTTCTAATAGATTAATGAGCTTTTCATTAGCGTCTTTTTTATTTTCAATGGGAGGGATTCCTCCTTTTTTTGGATTTATTGCTAAATTTGAGTTGATTGGTTCTTTGTTAACTAGTAAACTATTCTATCTATTTTTTATTTTTTTACTAATAAGTACTATTTCTTTTTTATATTATTTACGAATATTAAAATGAATTTATACTAAAAATCATAATACTTCTGTTTTATTTGAAGAATTTAATTATACTACATCATTAGTAATTTCATTCATATTACTTGGTATTACTTTGTCATCTATTTTTAATAGTAGCTTATTTTTGTTTAGTAAACTAATTTCTATATGTTTATTAACTTCATAATTCGCAATTATTTTTTTACTAGACTACGTTTATTAATTCTAATATATAATTTTATAATTTATTTTATAGTAAGTAAAAATTCTAAATGTTAAGCAACAATACTTTTTTTAGTTCTTTTGAGTCTTCGTTATTCGTGCCTGTATTTGATACAGCTTTAGAATCTATAGATTTTCTATTTGATGATTTTTACCACTCTATTCTTTGAATAAATAATAATACTTTTAATGTTTTTCTTATAGCATTTCTAATTCCTTTTTTTACTATTTACCTATATACCAATAAGTTAAATAACTCATTTTTTTTTAAGTTTATTTTATCTCCTTGTTATAAAATAACTTACGGATGAACTAACTCATATGTGCCATATTGTAAATTTTTTGTATATCCATTTATAGTATATTTATTTTTGTTTTTATTATGTTCTAATTTAATAGGTATGGTTCCTTTTAATTTTGCTATTACTAGTCATTTATCATTCACATTTTTACTATCATTTACTGTTTGGTTTACTACAGTTGTTCTTTGTTTTTATTATCAAGGATTTCATTTCCTAGACCATTTTTTAATAAAAGGAATTCCAAATTTACTTGTGCCAGCTTTACTAGTTATTGAGTTATTATCTTACTGCATAAGAGCAATAAGCTTATCACTACGTCTATTTGCAAATATTTTTTCAGGTCATATTCTTCTTCATGTAATATCTTCAGGATTATATGAATTAGCTTTTTCTTATAGTACTGGTTTTTTATTATCTAGTACTCTTGCATTTTCATTAACACTTTGTTTTTTTTCAGTATTAGTTATATTTGAGGTATTAGTTGGTTTATTACAAGCTTACATATTCACTTTATTATCTTTAATTTATTTATCTGATGTTTAATAATATAAATTAGTATTATTATTTCATCAATTTTTATTGAAATAAGAATATTTTAATTTATAATTTTATTTATCTTGAATAGCTAATTTCACATGCTTAATTATTATTATAGTGATCCTATATATAATTTATTTTTTTATGCAATACTCATAGCAGGTCTTTGCTTAATAATTTTGGGGTTAGGTTATATTGTTAGTGAACATAATCTATATTATGAAAAAACTCAAGGATATGAATGTGGTTTTGATCCTTTTTCCGATGCTCAAGATCCATTTAATGTAAAGTTTTATTTAATTTCTATACTTTTTTTGTTATTTGATATTGAGTTAATATTTTTTTTACCTTGGTTGGTTTCATTAGAAGAGATAGGATTTTTTGGTTTTTATGTTCTTTATTTTTTTTTTTTAATTCTAATTATTGGTTATTTTTATGAATGACGTAAAAATTGTTTAAACTGAGAATAACTTTTTATTGATATTTATTTTTTTATTAATATAGAATCTCTTTTTTTATATAACTTTTATTCTCTGTGTAGAATAATAGAACTATAGGTAATTTATTACTACCTTATTTCTCTTTTAGCTTTCAGCTAGATACTTAAAAAAATAAATGAATACTATTAAAGTTTCTTTTAAAAATTCCTCTTCAGGAATAATCAGTACTATACAAGATAATATTGTAATCGTTAATGGCCTAAACAATGTTACTGTAGGAGAACTAGTTAATTTTTTAGATCCATCTGATTCAACCATACAAGGTTATGTTATGAATATTGAGTCAGATCTAGTAAAAATAGTTTTAATTAAAGGTAGTCAAAAATTACTTTCTCAAGGTCAATTTGCTTATAGAGCATATCATTTACCTACTACTAAAGCTGGATTTGGTGTTTTAGGACAAATTCTTTCTCCTCTTGGTGTTGTTATAAATGATTCTGATTTTAGTATGGAAGACTTAGTTCGTATAAAAACATATGCAACTGAAATTGTACCTATTTTTCAAGTTTCTGCAGGTATTATTGAACGTGATCCTGTTGCTAGACCATTTTTAACTGGAATTACTTCTATTGACTGTTTTTTACCTATAGGTTGTGGTCAACGTGAATTAATTATTGGAGATAATAATACTGGTAAAACATCATTAGCAGTTACAATATTACTAAATCAAAGACAAGTTAATAATAATTATTATAGTAAATGAAGATCTTTTGAAGCTTCTAGTAATTTTATACGTACTTCTATCTTTAGTGATTTTGCGCCATGTATTTATGTATTCATAGGTAAAAAAAGATCTGAAGGTGTTAGATTAAAAAATGTTTTTTTAAAAAGACAGACATTTAATTATATGACATTCATGTTTACTAGTTCTGATGACTTAGCATCTATACAATATTTAGCACCATATGCTGGTACTGCATTAGGTGAATGATTCAGAGATCATGGATACCATGCAGCAATTGTTTATGACGATCTTTCAGAGCATGCTGTTGCATATCGTCAAATTTCTTTATTACTTAGACGTCCACCAGGTAGAGAAGCTTATCCTGGAGATATATTTTACATTCATTCTAAATTACTTGAACGTTCTTCTCAAATTTCTAAAAAACTTTGTGGTGGTTCTTTAACAGCATTACCAATAATTGAAACTAAAGGAGGTGATATCTCTGGATACATACCAACAAATGTAATATCTATTACTGATGGTCAAGTTTTTCTTTCAACTAGACTTTTTAATGAAGGTATTCGACCAGCTATTGAATTAGGTTTATCCGTAAGTAGAGTAGGTTCTAAGGCTCAATATGATGCAATGAAACATGTTTGTAAAAAGATAAAAAATGACTATGCATTATACAGAGCATATGCTTCTCTTGCTAAAGTTAGTTCTGATTTAGATCCAACACTTTTAAGATATATAGCTAGAGGTATTAAATTAAATCACTTTTTTGTTCAAGGACTATATGAAAGAGTTCGTTTTGGTAGACAAGTTATCGCATTATATGCATTTGGTAAAGGTTACTTAGATGATATTGATAATGATCATGTATCAATATTTTTTAAAGTTTTCTTTGAAGGTTTTTTTTTTACTTCTTATACTGAAGATAAATCTTTTTCAGAATTAATGCTTTCTAAATATTTTGGTGAAAACTTGACTATATTTGAGTGTGGTTTAATGGTAAACTCTTTTGATCTTTATGAAAAAGAAGTTACTTACTTAGTTCTTAACTTTAAAAAATTTTTTTTAAAAAATCTGAATAATCTTAATTTATTTACTCAGTTAAGTAAAATACGTAATTAGTTTTAAAAATAATTTAAAAATACTTACTTTTTTTAATATATAACTTATAAATTTATACTATTTTTCTTTTCTTTATGCTAGATAAAACAATTTCTCTTTTTAAAGATTGATTTTGAAGTACTAACCATAAAAAAATTGGTATAATGTATATCATTTTTGGTCTATCTGCTGGTTTTTTTTCTGTACTTTTATCTTTTATTATAAGATATGTTCTTTCTGCTCCTGGAGCAGTTAATATATTAAATCATTATCAGTTTTATAATTTGATTGTTACAAGTCATGGTGTACTAATGCTTTTTTTTGTAATTGTCCCAATTAGTGTAGGTGGTTTTGGTAATTATTTTGTACCAATTATGATAGGTGCACCTGATATGGCTTTTCCAAGACTTAACAATTTTAGTTTTTGATTATTACCAATATCTGGTTTATTTTTAGTAATTTCTATGTTTGTTGATGGAGGAGCTGGTACTGGATGAACAATATATCCACCACTTTCATCTTTAGCGTCTCATCCTGGACAATCAGTTGATTACTTAATATTTAGTTTTCATCTAGTTGGTACTTCATCTATCCTTGCTTCTATAAATTTTATTTCAACAATTGTTAATTTTAAATTAGAAGGTATGTACTTTAGAACTCTTAATTTATTTGTTTGATCTGTTTTTTTAACTTCTATATTACTAATACTTGCGATACCTGTTTTAGCAGCTGCTATTACTATGCTGTTATTAGATAGAAATTTTAATACTTCTTTCTTTGATCCTACTGGTGGAGGAGATGTCGTTTTATTTCAACATTTATTTTGATTTTTTGGACATCCAGAAGTTTATATTTTAATTATTCCTAGTTTTGGTATTGTTAGTCATGTAATTTCTACTTTTTCTCAAAAGCCTATTTTTGGTAAAGTGGGAATGATTAATGCAATGTCTGGTATTGCTATTTTAGGATTCATGGTTTGAGCTCATCATATGTTTACATCTGGTATTGATATCAATACTAGAGCTTATTTTTCTTCAGCAACTATGATAATTGCTATACCTACTGGAATAAAAGTTTTTAGCTGATTAGCAACAATGTATAATGGGTCAATTATTTGAGCTACTCCTATGGCTTTTGCTGTTGGATTTTTAATATTATTTACAATTGGAGGAGTAACTGGTGTTGTTCTATCAAATGCAGGAATTGACGTTATTTTTCACGATACTTATTATGTAGTTGCTCATTTTCATTATGTTTTATCAATGGGAGCTGTTTTTGGTATTTTTTCTGGTTTTTATTATTGAATTGGTAAAATTGTTGGTTATCGTTTTAGTGAAATGTTAGGTATGGCACATTTCAATCTTATGTTTTTGGGTGCTAACTTAACCTTTTTTCCTATGCATTTTTTAGGATTAAAAGGTATGCCTAGACGTATACCTGATTATCCTGATATGTATGCTTCAATTAATAAAATTGCATCTATTGGGTCAGTTTTAGTATTTACTAGTATTTTTGTTTGATTTTATGTTATTTATAAAGTTTTTGATGATAAAGAAAAAGCAGAATCTAATCCTTGATCATTTCATTTACCTATTTCCAGAGTACAAAAAAGCTTATTTTTTATTGGTAATCAAATACATAATAATAAAAATATAGTAAGCGACTTTGCAGATAATTTACCATACAAAATATTAAGAAACAATACTGATCTTTCCAGAAGTACATTTATTAAATTATATAATAAACCTTTATCTATATATAATTTACTTCATAATGTTTCAAGTTATAAATCCTCTATATGAACAAGTTTAGATTTAAGTAACTACAAATATCCATCTTTATTTGAGTTAGGTTCAAAAAGAACTAATTGAACCTCTGTTTTTTCTTTAGAATGAACAATTCCATCTCCATCTCCATGAGATACTTTTGTTGTACCACCTTTTGTATTTACAACTAATAAAAAAAGAAAATTGTTAAATAAGTCTATTCGACTTGCACATACTCGTAAAAATTACGATTTTACATTAAATTATTTAAATTCTCTTGGTTCAGATACGTATAATATTGGTAATACAAATATAAAAGATACAAATATAACATACATAGTATTAAATAACTTTAATACATTCCATTATGAACCTTCTTTAACTCAGAATAAATTAGGTTTTTTATTCCTAAATAATTAATTTTTTTATAAAAATAGAAACCCAAGAATATAACTCAGTGGCAGAGTGTCAGTTTGTGATACTGATGGTCGAGAGTTCAAATCTCTCTATTCGCCTGTTCAGTAAAGCCTATAGCTCAGTGGTAGAGCACTCGTTTGATAAGTGAGTGGTCAGTAGTTCAAATCTACTTAGGCTTATTCTTTTTACTTTTTTATGTTTATCTTTTATATAAGAGTTTCTTGTACTTATAATTTTACCCCCAGTGTTTAAGTGTTTGCTTATTTTTTTATTTAAAATAAAATAAGTTAAATCATCTATATAACTTTTAGGTTCATCCATGTACCATAAAAAGCTTTTACTTGCAACTAAAGTTGCAAACAAAAGTTTTTTTTTTTGGCCTGAAGAAAAATCTTCTATTTTTTTCGAAAACATTCATTTATTAATATTTAGAACAGTGCAAAATTCAATCATTACTTTATAATTTGTTAAATTAAATTTATAAAAAAATAAAACTGCGGTTTTATTTTTTTTTATGTAAAATATATCTCATAAAAAATTATTAATTATAAATGGTATGTATATCTTTCTTAAAAATGTTGTTTTTCCAGAACCATTAATTCCTTCAATTAAAAGATTTTTATATTTCTTGTTCAAATACTTTTTATTTAATCGATTAGCTATTGTCATAGATTTATCTATCTACTTCTCCAAAAACAATATCTTGTGTACCAATTACAGTAACTAAATCTGCAATCATATGTCCCTTAACCATGTAATTTAAGGATTGTAAATGCATAAAACCCGGTGCTCTTATCTTACATCGATAAGGTCTATTTGTACCATCTGATATAAAATAAACTCCCATTTCTCCTTTAGGAGCTTCTGTACAAGCATATACATGTCCTTTTCTTACTTGAAGACCTTCACTATATAATTTAAAATGATGTATTAAACCTTCCATACTGGATTTCATAATATTTCTTGATGGAGGAGAAATTTTATTATCGTCAACTTTTATCAATCCTTTAGGTATATTATTAATACATTTCTCAATAATCAAAATACTTTGTCTCATTTCGTATACTCTTATAAGATATCTATCATAACAGTCTCCATTTATACCTATAGGTATTCTAAAATTTAAATGATTGTAAATTTCATATGTATTTTTTTTTCTTAAATCTCATAAAATACCTGATCCTCTTGCTAATACACCTGTAAGCCCTAATTCATTTGCTTCTCTATAATTTAATTTACCAATATTTACTAAACGTTGTTTTCATATTCTATTACTAGTTAGTAATTCTTCCATTTCATCTATTCTAGAAGAGAACTGCTTGATAAATTTATATATATCATTTAATAATCCCATAGGAATATCATACTGAACACCACCTGGTCTTATATAAGCTGCATGCATTCGTGCACCTGATACTCTTTCATAAAACTCCATCATTTTTTCTCTTTCTTCGAAAGATCAAAGCATAGGGGTTAATGCTCCAACATCAATTGCATGAGTAGTTAAAGAAAGTAAATGATTTAATAGTCTAGTGATTTCTAAAAAAATCACTCTGATATAACTTGCTCTATAAGGTACTTTACATTTTATTAATTTCTCGATAGCATAACAATATACATGCTCATTTGCAATCATTGAAACATAATCAAGTCTATCAAAATATGGCATACCTTGAAGGTAATTTTTATATTCTATTAATTTTTCGGTTCCTCTATGTAGTAAACCAATATGAGGATCTGCTTTTATTATAACTTCACCATCTAATTGTATTATTAATCTTAGTACCCCATGTGCTGATGGATGCTGAGGTCCAAAATTTAAAATAAAATGTTTTATTTTTTTTATATTATCTATCATTTTATTTTTAGATATATTATTAAAAAAAATCAAAAACTTATAAAAATAAATTTCTGAATATACAAGTTTACTTCGGATTTTGAAAAGTTTAATAAGTTTTTTTTTTCAATAGATATTGTTAATAAATCAATTAAACTAGTAGAATAATTATTGAAATATGATTGCGTATTTTCTATCATAAATAGATTATTACTTTTATTTATAATAAAATATGTGGTATCATTTATAACTTGTTTTGATAATAAATTATTTGTTAAATTTATCTCTTGAAATGTATATTTACTAAAATGAGTTTTAAAAAAAACATTTTCTAAAAAAATATCAGTATTCTCAAAATTATATGTTTTAAATTGTATATAACTACAAATTAGAATTAATAAAGTAATTCAATGTATAGTATGATTATACAATGCCCATTTATGTATCGAGTTCGTTTTTATATCTATAAGCTTAACTATAAAAAAAATAATAATTATAGTATTTTTTAGATCAATCAGTATCAATAAAAATAATATACTATTAATATATAATGTGTATCATAATATATTTTTCTGTTGATATACAAAGTATATCAACATGTTTATTACAAAAATATAAATAAAATAGTTGTAGGTTATTAAATCTATGATATAGTTGTTTGTATGTAAATTATTATTTTTTATAAAAAATATAATTGTAGCTAAAAAAGTTAATACTACCATATATTGATTAATTGACTGCATCTTTATTATTCTATGCAATTTTAATATAATTAACATGTTAATTATACTTAACATAAAAATAAATAAGCTGTATTGTGTAAACTTGCTAATTTCATTTACGTAAAAATTATGTATTCCTGAAACTAAATTTAGTTTTGTAATCTGATAGTAAAAAAAAAATACTGGTATTATTCAATATAACATTAATTTTTTTTTAGATAAAAAAAATCTAGAATGTATTAATAGTAGAACAAAAAAAGATAATAAAAGTAGTGTGATTTCAGTTGGATCTCATACCCACATTCCTCCTCATCCTTCTGTGCTAGTTGCTCAAATAGATCCTAAAAATAAAGAAAGTGTGATCATGTAATAAACTTTTAAAATTTTTTCTTTATTATTCTTTTTTGTTATTATGCTAAGTAGTAATATAATCGTTGAAATAGTTATTAATGGATGTATTAAAGATATTATATTTTCATGTAGGGCAAAGTTATTATTTTTTTTTAGTATATAATATACATTGTAATTATATGTACTGTAAAAAATAATATTCTCTAAAAAAAAAAGTCCTCTTTTTGTATTTTGATACTTTAAAATGGTTTTTTTTTTTAATAAATCTATGGATACAATTATATAAATTACATATAATAAAAAAGTTGAGTTAATTGCGATATTTGCTAACGAATATATAAGTTCTAAATTCTTTTCATAATAGATATTAGATTCAGTAAATACTTCAATACCTATTATTTTAAATAGCGAAAATCACGTAAGTAAGATTATTAATAAGAAAACAGAACTGTTTTCAAAAGATTTGCTCATAACTATTATAAATAGAATAGATACAGTTAGATAATGCATTTTTTTATTTAATATATTTTCAAAGATGGCTGAGTGGTCGAAAGCAACAGACTGTAAATCTGTAGCAATTATGCTTCATAGGTTCGAATCCTATTCTTTGTATATCTTTTTAATTTGCTAAAAAAATGTTGGCTAGAAAATCTGTAACTCATTTAAAGAATATATATTCAAATATTTTTTGTTATAAAAAAAATTATAATTCAGTAAATAATAGTCCTACAGTCAGACTTTCATATGTTATCTTTTTTAAACGGGTTTATTTTGTAAGAATATCTGGACCTATATTAAGAAATTCTCGAAAACAATATACCATTAATCAAACGTTAACTCTTTCTGTCAGACTGAAAAAAGAAAGTTTTACTTTTAATATCCCTGTGCATACGAAAGCAATATGCATATTTCAATAATATTATATATTGAGATATTTTCTTTGTAAAAAAGGCTATTAAAATACTAAATAAAAAATAACATAATTCTGTTATGCTTTGTGACGTAATAAATATACTTATGACAATAGCTATTAATAAAAAGAATGTAATATTATATTTATTTATGAATAAATATAATATTATTAAATGATGAAATATAATAACTTTTAAAAAAAGAAATAAATATTTTTCAAGAGTAATTTCTAATTCGAATTCATAATAGCTAATTTCTTCAGTTGCCACTAGTATGTTTTTTATGAAAAACGGGATGGTAAAATTATATATCATATAATAAGTTACAATTATAGATATTAAACAGTTTAAAATAATATGTACAAATCTTTTTAATTCCGATAATGTGCAAAGGGGTATTGTAAATAGTAATAGTTGATAAATAATATATGGGGTAATTAATATTACAATAAAATACATATATATTATTAAAAATAAATTATCTACTGACTCAAAATCCGAAATATTCATTTCAAAATAAGGCATCTCGTTAGTGTTTTGGGATATTATATTTAAGTTCTTTATATCTTTTATATAAAAGTCTTCAAAGTCATAATGTTTGGAAAGAATCTCATGAATTATAATTTTATTATTTTTTAATAAAATTGTTTCTAAAGGATTTAGTAAAAAAATAAGAATTTCATTCCAAAAGATGAATATATTGCCTATTATAACTCCTAAAAATAATAAAATATAAGAGACTCTGTACTTATATTCATCGTAAAATACATAAATATATTTTTTTATCTTTTTCAATAAAATCATCTATAAAAATAATTTACTTTTATATATTAAAGGATGAGATGAGATTCGAACTCATGTGTGCATTTAGCACTCTAACTTTCAAAGTTAGCACTTTTGACCACTCAGTCACTCATGCATTATATATAAATTACAAAAACTACGGAAGTAGCTCAATAGGTAGAGTATTATTTTTCAAAATTAATGGTTATGGGTTCGAATCCTGTCTTCCTTGTAGGCTTATTTTATATGTTTTAAATATCTTTTTACATGACTAATTTAGTACGTTTTAGATATGTAGACTCATATCAACAAATTTTAAATATACTACTTTATAAAAAGTTAAAAAAAACCAAATTCTTAAAAATGGTTTTCTTAGCTTCCTTAATTTTTTCTTTATTATGTAACTTGAGGCTTTATACTAATTTACGTCTTTTTGTTTATAAACATAAATGAAAAAAACTAAAAAAAAAAATAAGAGTGTTTTTCTTTAAAAGACTCTCTAAAAAAGTTTCTAATTCTTATAATATACTAATTAATTTTTTATCTTCTGAAATAAATAATCGAAATATTTTAGATTCATTTGCTAATACACAACAACTTGAAAATTTAATATTGTTTGTAAAAAAAAAAAAAAACTTATTTAGATTATTACGTTCGGGTAATAAATTAAGTATTTCATTGATCTCTTCTAAGATATTTTCATTTTTTTTATATAAAAAAAATAAAAACAGTATAAGTTCATACAGTATTGAAAATTTTCTAAAATCAAACTATGGAATTAATAGTAAGTATTTTGAGAATTTAACCAAAAAAAAATCTTTGTCCAAAAATAAAATTTTTGGTTATTTAGATAATAAATTGGATATTTTTCTTCTGAATTTTTTCCATGACTATAAATTTATTACTTCATCTCAGTATTGAAATATTTCTATCAATGGTATTGCTATATGAGATTCTAAAACTTTTTTATTGAATGTAGGTGATTTAGTTCATATTAATAATAACACAAAACGTCTTCCATTTCCTGTTTACAAAAACTTAAAACTTAGAAAATTCTTGTTTATTTTTAAATTAATACAGCCATTAAATAAAATTCACAATTCTGAAATTCATTATATTATTAAAAATTATATTTTTAATTTAAAATATTATTTTTATAATAACAAATCTAATACTACATCTTATGTATATCCAAGTAATAATTGTTTTTCTCCTGATTTTTTTATTTTAAATTATAAAAATTTATTAACTAATGGATTTTTAAGTTCTTTTTTATTAAATAAAGAATTTGTGTTTGAAAAAACAATTTCTTTAGTTAGGTTTTCAAACACAAAGATTAATTTAAAATCGGATCTGGTCCAAAAATTAGACTTTTCTATATCAATAAAAAAAAAACTTGCTATTAAAAATAAACAACTTTTTTTCTTAAAGTTAACTTTAAAATTTAATAATTTTTCAAAAAAAAAAAAAAATAAATTTTTTTAAAAATCAACTTATTTAAAAATAATTTTTTTTATTAAAGTTAATTTTTAAATTTAATAATTTTTAAAAAAAAAAAAAAAGTAAATTCTTTTATAAATCAACTTATTGAAAAATAAGTTATTTCATTATTAAATTCTTTAATAAGTTTTCATACTTATTAAAAGGTACAATCCTTACTATATTTTCGTTATTTAATTTAGTTAAAAATGTAATAGTATATAACATATCTTGAAATCGTTTATATAATTCATCTTTGTATTCTTATATAATTGGTAGTGGTAAACAGATACTAAAAAAAACTCATTCTTTAAAAAATGTCAGTAATCTAAAATTATCTATTTTTAAAAAAAAAGGTTTTATACTCGAAAAAAATATTTATTTATTATACTACCCTCTATTAAAAATCGTTTCTAATTTCAAAAAAGATACTAAAATACTTATAGAATGAAATAGTTATTTCAATAAATTTAAAAGCAGTAAAGAATTACGATGAAATATCTTTTGAAATGTTATTTTTAATAAATCTAGTAACTATGGAGTATTAACTTGATACAATACTAAATCTATATTTTTTTTTATATATTTTTTATCTAATAAAAAAAAGAATACTGATCTTTTTTCAAAGTCGACTTCCTCTGCTAGTAGGTTTAATGAGTTTTTTAGATATAATTTTATAAAATAATTTATAACACAAACAAAGTATATTTATTATATTATGATTTCATATATTGGTTTTTCTTTATTATTATTTATAATAGGTTCATGTGGAGTTTATTTAAGTAGACGTAATCTTATTATGCTGATTATGTCTTTTGAAGTAATGTTACTATCTGTAAATATGATTTTCATATTTGGTTCAGTTTTTTTTGATGACATAGTAGCACATTTATATGTATTATGTATTTTATCAATTGCAGGTGTTGAATCAGCGATTGGACTTGCTTTAATTGTTTCTTATTATAAGAAAAATAAATACCTTTAGATATTTATTTTAGCATAGCCAAGTGGTAAGGCAACGGTTTTTGATATCGTGATACAAAGGTTCGATTCCTTTTGCTCCAATGTTCTACTTTTAAAAATTACAGAATAACTCAGTAGGTTAGAGTGTTGGTTTGTCAAGCCAAAAGCCGCAGGTTCGAATCCTGTTTCTGTCGTTAGTGATTTATATTAGGACTGGTATCGCTTAGTTGGTCTAGAGCGTCACTTTGCTAAAGTGAAAAACTTTTTTAGTTTCATAGGTTCGAATCCTATTACCACCTTTTTTATAATTTTTATTACTAAACTTTTTTAAAATTTATGATTTACCAAAAAAAATATAGTTTATTTTTTCTAAATTCTGAAATTCTTTTTTTTAGAGGTAATACCACATTATATATTCATAATTCAAGTTTTTTAAAATGTATTAACCTTTTAGATAATGCGAATTACACTAAAAATAGAAATATTTCTAAGTCGTTTATTCAAAATTTAGATAGTTATGTTGATGATATTGAAAAATTCAACTTTTATACCAAAAAACGTACCTTTTCTTTAACAAAATTAAAAAATAAGAAATCTTCTCAGAAATTAAATATTTCTTCCAATACAAATACTTTAAGTTTAAAACATATTAAAATAGAAGATACATGACAATCATTTGTTAAAGGAAGATATGGTATTGGTTGCGGATTAAGTTTACTTTTTACCAAATATAATGGTACTTTAAGTCACAGTCATTTAGGCATAACTAACTTTAATACTTATTTATACCAAACAAGTTTGCTATCTTTCTTTTTTAGAAATGCAAATTCATTTGATCACTTTAAAGCTCAAATAAGTTTTTATAGTTTTTTTAGACACAAGTCCAGATTTACTTTCAAAGGATGATGCTTCTTAAATCATTATCCTGTTAATGGACAAAAAAGAAGAACTAATTATAAAACAGCTCGTAATTATAACCAACTTTTAGTATTAAAAATAAAAAAGTAACTTTAAATTTCATGCCTTCTTTATTTCAACTACATAGAAATATTTCATTTTATTTATTATCTATTTTAAATGTTATTTTTTTATCAGTAATCAGTATATCTCTTTATAAAATATTATGTAGAGCTGATCTTGATATATTTTCTTCTAACTCCCTAACATTAAAGTCATTTAATAACTTCGAAGATTTTTTTTATAGCAAAGTTATAAAATTACATGGTAATAATTTATTTTATCTTTGGAATAGTGAACAAAAATTTATTACTTTGAATAGAATAAATAGTTTTCAATTTCTTAATATTGTTAACAATATATACTTAAAACAAGTTTTTTTCTATATTAATTTACTAATAGATGATTTAAATTGATTTAATAATTCAAAATTTAATAATATTGTAGAAGTTAAATTTTTTACGAAAGTAAATTCTTTTAATTATATAACTTTTTTTTGTTTACAGGATAGTATATTTTTAATTTCAAATGACACTACTTTAGTTTTCTTTAGAATAACAACTCCAGAAAATAGTGATATTTCCTGTATTGTCATTTTTTTAGTATCTCCTGATATATTAATGACTTCTTTAACTAAGTTGCAGTGTTTTTGTTTTGATAATTTCTTTCTTTCTTCCAAAGATTCTGTGGATTTGCCCGTAATCTTTAGTATAGACTTAACAATGATAACATCAGTTATGAAGAAATTAAACTTATTGTTCTTTTATTTGCTGTTAGAAAAATAATTTATTTCTTTCGTCTAGTGGTTAAGGACATTGCTTTTTCAGAGCAAATACATGGGTTCGAATCCCGTAAGAGATATTTATATATTTTTAAAAAATATTATTAATAATATGAATCTTATTTTTTTAACTAAATATAAATGACTTTTTTTAAAAAATCATTTATACAATACTATACTTAAAAGGATAATCCTAGCATCCAGTATAAAGCAGCGCAAAAATCAATTAAGTAAACCTTTTATTACTTCATCGGTTTTTGTTAATCCACTAAATACATTTAACTATTCCATAGTTCGTTATAAATTAAAAGAACTTTTTTTTTTAAAATTTAAAAAATCAGCCTTATTAAGTAATAATAATATTTTAGATGCTTTCTTTTCGAATAAAATATATTATTTAACATTAGTATTAAAAATAACCAAATTTAATTTTTTCATTCTTCCCACTTCAAATAGTCATCCAAATTGACGTATGTTTGGAAATAATAATATGAAGTTAAGTTCTAAGTCCATTAAAAATCCACTAGCCTCTACATTTATTCCTTTGACAACTATTACTGCTGGCCAACTTTCTGACAAACGAAAAGGAAGAGTTCGTTTTGAAAAGTTTCAATTAGGTATTAGTTTTTCTATGTTGATTCTTTCAGTATTTTGATCTTGTTTAAATAAAGTTACAACTAGATCTTTTAAATTTACAATTAAAATAAAGTGTAGATATAGATGAGTTTGACATATCATACGTATTATACGTAAAGCCTTTCGAAATCTTTATAAAGAACATAAATGATATATTAAACGTCAAAGAAATTTATTACGAAAAACCGATGGTTCCATTACTATAAATAATGAAGATATTATAAAATATGAACATAGTATAAAACGTTTAAAACAGATTGTCAATTGTCCAATTTTTTTCGAAACCCTTCAACTATTTAAGCAAATACCTCACAATGGTTGTCGATTAAAAAAAAAACATATAACACGTAAAGATATAAAACGTATAAGTCGTAGACGTTTAAACCGATAGATTTAATTTAACTTATTTATTATAAAGACACTTTTGATATGAGCAATATTTCATTAAAAATTAATTCCAAAACATATTCTGTTAGTACAGATGTTTATACTTTAATCCAACGATGTGAACTTCTTTCTATTATGATTCCTCGTTTCTGTTTTCATGAGAAATTATCTATCGCAGGTAATTGTAGAATGTGTTTAGTTGAAGTTAATAATTCTCCTAAACCTGTTGTTGCATGTTCTACTAAAGTAGTTAATAATATGGTTGTTTTAACAAATAGTACATTAATAAAACAAATTCGTGAACATATTATAGAATTTTTATTAATTAATCATCCATTGGATTGTCCTATATGTGATCAAGGAGGAGAATGTGACTTACAAGATCAAACATTAATTTACGGAAGCGATCGTGGAAGATTCAAAGAAATTAAAAGATCTGTACTAGATAAAAATTTTGGTCCTTTTATTAAAACAATAATGACTAGATGTATACACTGTACTAAATGTGTTCGATTTATTGAAGAATATAGTATGGGTGCAACAATTGGTACTTTAGGAAGAGGTGGTAATACTGAAATAGGTTTATACAATAACCATATACTTAAATCCGAACTTTCTGGTAATATCATAGACTTATGTCCAGTTGGTGCACTTACATCAAAACCGTATGCTTTTCGAGCACGTTCGTGAGAGCTTATTGGTACTGAGAGTTTAGATATTTTTGATAGTTGTGGTTCTAATATTATTATACAAACACGTGGTAATGAGATACTGCGTATATTACCCAAAAGAAATGATAATATTAATGAAAGTTGGATAACTGATCAAATTAGATTTGTATATGATGCTTTTAAAAAACAACGTTTATTAATACCTTATATAAAAAATCAATTTAATAATAAACTTTTACCTGTTAGCTGAAAATTTGGTATTGCTTTCTTTATTAATAATATTGTTGTTCTTTCTAAAAAAAAATCAAATTTTTTTAACCATTTTTCAATATTTTCAGGTAATATGCTAGATCTAGAATCAGTTTTTTTTATAAAGCAGTTCAGTTTGCAATATAATATTATTAATATTAACAATACTAATTGAAATAATGTTAATATTAGACACTCATATATTATGGATACTAAAATAAATGAAATTGAATTCAATACTATGACTTTAATATTAGGATTAGATTTAAAGATAGAATCTCCTATAATTAATTTAAAAATAAAAAAATCAACTCATTCTAATTCTTTTGTAAAAAATATAATATATTATATTGGTACTTGTGTAAATTCAAATATTAATTCTAATCAAATAGGATTATCAAGCAAATCACTGCTTTCTGTGTTATATGCTAAAAATCATATAACTTTTTTTATAAAGAACTCAAAAAAATTATCTATATTTTCTCGATCAGATTTTAAAAATGCTTATTCATTTAATAATATTATTCCTAGTTCTTTCTTTAAGATTTCCACTAATTTGATATGTTTAAATAGTGGAGATATTAATACATTCGAATTAAATCTACAAAGTCCTACTAAAATCTTAATAAATGATTTTAAAAAAAAAACACCTTCCATTTTTTATTTTATAGAATTTGATCAGTTATTAAATTGGAATTTAGAAACTTCAAGTATTTTTCGAGTATATCAAGGTAATAACTTTAGTGAAAATATTATTAAATACAATTTATTTTTACCAAGTACTAATTTTACCGAAGGTTCCATTCGACTATATATGAATTGTGAATCTCGTATTCAAAGAGCATATCCATCCGTCACATCTCCTGGTTCTTCTATAAAAAATAGTAATATTATTTATACAATAATGCTTTCTTTATATGATTACAATTCATCTGTAAAAAATAGTTCATTCATGAATCTAGAACATCAAAAATCCTTGATGTTGTGATTTATTCCTTCATATAAAAAATCTGGTCTGGTAGAAAAAAATATTTTTTTATTAAACAATACTATGAAAGAAAATTTTTGGATTAAAAACATTAATTATATACCGACAATTAAATCTTTTTACAATAATAATTTATATTCAAGAATCTCTTCTACTTTAAATAATATTAATTTATATCGTAGCATCGATACAAATTTTTTTAATTTATAATGATTTCTTAAGATATACAGAATTAATAATTTCTGTTATATATTATAATAATTTAAAAGAAAATGATAGACCTATTTTTTTTACATAGTTTTTTTAGTTGATTACTTTTTTCAATTTCATTTAGTTCTTTTTTTATAGTTCTTTTTTTTGGGCATAAATTAGGATCTATGGGATCTATAGCTTTTATATGTACTAATTCAATATTCATGCTATTACTTTCTTTATTTTTTTTTATTGAAAATTTCAAATCACCTTTTCTAATAGATTACAGCATTGGAAGTTGGTTTAGCACTGAATTAATTAATATAGAATATGGTATAAAAATAGATCAACTGACTTCTTCAATGCTAGTTGTTATTACAACTATTTCCTTGTTTGCACAGATTTACTCAGTTGAATATATGTATTTTGATCCACATAAACCACGTTTTTTTTCATATCTAGCAATGTTTACATTTTTTATGCTAATATTAGTTTGTTCTAATAATTTATTTCTAATGTTTGTAGGATGAGAAGGTGTTGGTATTTGTTCCTATTTATTAATCAATTTTTGATACTTTCGAATACAAGCGAACAAATCATCTATTTTAGCTGTAACAATTAATAAGATAGGAGATTTATCTTTTCTAGTTGCTATTGGTCTTGTACAATCTTTTTCAAAAAGTACTGAATTATTAATAATTAATAATATTTCATATTATATGTATGTCATACAAGATTGATTATCATTAAATAATATTACTACATCTTATATTATAATGGAAGAGTCTCTACTCGATTTAGTTTCTTTTTCAACATTATTTTTTATTATTGCATGTGTAGGTAAATCTGCTCAACTAGGTTTACATATTTGACTTCCAGAAGCTATGGAGGGACCTACACCTGTTTCTTCTCTAATACATGCAGCTACCATGGTTACAGCAGGTATATATTTAATACTTAGAGTTTCATTTTTATTAAAATTTACTCCAACCTCTTTAGTTGTTATATTAATTTTAGGTTCAATAACTACTCTATTTGCGGCATCTATTGGACTAGTACAAGTTGATATTAAAAAAATTGTTGCTTATTCTACATGTAGTCAACTAGGATACATGTTTATGGGTTGTGGTTATAAAGGATATCATTTTGTTATTTTTCATTTATTTATACATGCTTTTTTTAAAGCATTGCTATTTTTAACTGCAGGTTACATTATTCATCTTTTAGTTAATGAACAAGATACTAGAAAAATGGGAGGCCTTTTAAAGATTACTCATTTTTCTTATATCACTAGTAGTGTTGGGTCTTTAGCATTAATAGGTTTTCCATTTTTTTCCGGGTTTTATTCTAAGGAAAAACTTTTAGAGGAATTGACATTGATGAATTTACAGTTTTCTTTTGAAAATAATTACGGTTCGATAGTTACATTAGCATCTATATTTTCATATACTACATTAATTCTTACAATTTTGTATAGTTTTAAAGTTCTATCTGAAATTTTTTTTGGTAAATATAATGGTTTTAAACAGATTTTAATAGGTTTTTCCTACAGTGAACTATTTATAGTTTTACCACTTTTTTGTTTATCTATTTTAAGTATATACAGCGGTTTTTTATTAAATGATGCTATGATTGGTATAGGAACTGACTTTTGAAAAAATTCATTTTTAGTTGAAGGTCGCAATACCTTTTATAATAATAATAGTATAAGTCCATTATCCTTTTTTACCATTATTGATTTCAATCACAATAACATAACACAAGATTATTCATCACTTTTACATATTACTTGAACGTTAACTGAATTAAATATACCAATTCGTGAGTATTTTGTTTATAATACTTTTTTATCCGAATCTCAGTGAATACATACTCAATGAATTGTACCACTTTGAACATTTTACTATTTATTTTGTATTTTTTTTTTTCGATCTTTTTTTTTAAAAGAAACTAGATATTATTTGTATAGATTATTGTTAAAAAGCACTGTTTTTTTTGGATTCTTTAGTAGTCTAGTACATAAATATATTTATATAAACAGACTAATTATAGTTCCTTTAGTATTATCTACATATAGCAGTAGCTATAACTTTTTTTATAGAATTGTTGAAAAAGGATTATTAGAACAAATAGGTGGTTATGGTATATATAATACTATGTATAATATATTACATATGAAAGTAAATAGACATACATTTTTATTGTATCATTATTTAGGACTTATTGTAATTTCTCTTTTTATCTTAATTTTTTTTTTAGTAAGTACTTTATAATTTTCATCTGTTTATTATTTGATTAATATATAATTTATATCATTAGTTTCACTAAAATATGGAACATTTTTCATGATTAAAAAAAACCAAAACATCAATTTTTTTAGTTTATAGTGCATTATTATTTATTGTGCATACTATTTTATTAATTAGTATTAATCTAAATAAAAAAGATTTTGATATAGTTAATAATTATTTTTTTGAGAACTGATCTGGTCTATTTAAATTTGATACTATGGGTATATCTTGATTATATATATCTAGTTTTATAATTTTGTTTTGTCAGCTTATTCTTTTTTCTAAGTCAATGTATAATAGTTTTGCATTTGGTAAGGATAAAAATTTAGTATTTGGTTTTAATTGAGTTATCGTTTATTCAAATAAATCATATGGATGATGAATTATATATTTATTTATTATTCATTTAGCTCTAACTTTTTTATTCTTGACAGATAATGCTATTGTTTTTTATATAGCTTTTGAAACCACATTATTACCTTTTATTCTCTGAATTGGAGAAGCTGCTTTACGTAGTAGAAGATGACATGCAGGATTTTACTTGACTTTTTTTACCTTAATAGGATCAATTGGTATGCTATGATCCATTAGTATATTATATCAAATAAATAACACCTTCGTATTATCTGATTATGAATTTTCAGTTTTTAAAGTTAATGAATTTAACTACTTATTTAACTTATTCTACAATTTAAATAATTTTTCATTTTCTTTAGATTCAGAAACAATTTTATTTAATAATCATTCTTTAAAAGTAGCATTTTTTTTATTCACTTTTTCATTTTTAATAAAGTTTCCAGTTTTTCCTTTAGCTTCTTGACTTCCTGAAGCTCATGTTGAAGCTTCCACAGAAGCTTCAGTATTACTTGCTGCTGTATTATTAAAAGTAGCACCATTTGGTTTTTATAAAATAATTATACCTTCTTTTAGTGAATGGTATTTTAATTATAGATCAGTAATATGAATAATAGGATTAGTCTCAGCATTGATATATGTTTTTTCACTACTTTCACAAACTGATTTAAAAAGAGCGATTGCATATACTTCAATCATACATATGAGTATCATGTTATGTTTACTTGCAAGTCCATCTAAATCAAGTATGGACAGTGCTTTTTTAATGGGTGCACTTCATTCTTTTTGTTCTGCTGGTCTATTTTGTTGCATAGGATATCTTTATGATAAAGATAAAAATAAAAATTTAAATTATATTAGTGGTATTGTCTCTTTGAGACCAATATTTACTTTTTTTTTTTTACTTTTTAATTTAGTTAACGTTGGTTACCCATTAATAGGTAGTTATATATCTGAGTCCTTATTAATAATGAGTTCAACGGGTTCTTTAAATCATATCTACACTTTATTAATTGTAATTATTCTTTATATCTTGACTGCATCGATTTTTTTTATGATGAGTAAAATTTTTTATAGATCATTTAAAGCAGATGATGTTAGAAAAATTATTGATCTTTCTAAAGATGAAATAATATCATTAACGTTATTATTTGCTATATGTATTCTATTAGGTATATTTCCTTCAATATATTTAAATTATGTTGAAGATTCATTATTTAATCTTTCAGAGATGTTAAACTATATATGTTAAAATGTTAATCTGTTACTGTAATATATTCTTAAATTATATAATCTTACAGTATCGAAATAAACTATTATACTTATAAGTATAATTATGGAAAAAAAAACACTACTATAGTTCACCATGAAAGATTCAATCATATGGAAAGTACTTTTTTGATGTATTTCTGAATTTCAAATAACATTGTATTTTAGCAATGGTATATGGTATAGTATGTATATATTGTAAAAAAATAAAAAATTATTAAAATTTTTAGATATATTTGATATAATATTAACAGTGTAAAACACTGATATAATTATAATAGTGATTAATATTTTTATATCATAAAACTGAATAGTTCCTCATTGTGATCAGCTTCAAAATCCACCAGATAGTATTAAACTTAATGCAGAGTATAAGCTTATCTTGTTTATTATGTATATTCATTTTTTATATTTCATTGTAATTAAATTTAATACATAGAATGTGATAAGTATAGTGAATGAAACATATGTTATCAAAACACTATGCAAATGTATATTTAAAATATTATAATCTAATCCTTGTCTATAATCATTCTCTTTTATAAATAAAAGCAATAATATATTTGTGCAATATAATGATATTATGTAACTTGTATACATTTAAGTATCTTTTCTTTTTAATTTTATATATTATATTAAATTATAATCGTTATCTTTTTAATAATGCAACTAATGTCATCGAATAAATATCTAACATACTCTAAAATTCCTACATCTGTTAAGGATTTAAAGCCAAACAAAAACTATTTAAAATCAGACGTTAATAGTACAGCACCAACAACCACTTATATTTTTGAGTCATTAATAGAAATGCTACATTCAACTGGTCCTCCTGGTAAATACAATTTTAAAAAAATGCAGTATTTAAAAAGAGGAAGATATGCTTTAAAATCTTATGCACATATGAAAGTGTATGATTATTATTGGTTTGCTAATAGTAACTACGCGTTGAATAACGTAATAGTACCAAAATTATCATTATTCATAAAAACACTTTCAAGTTCTAAAAGTAAGCATAAAAACATTACTTCATTAAAGATATTAAAATCGCCAATTAATGAATTATACAATAAGTTAATAACTGAAATAAAAAAAAAAATGAGTTTGTTTCTTAAAAATTCATTATCTAATATTACATATGTGTCTTATAAAAATCTATTAAAAAAAAAAACTATAACTGACAACATGTATATAAAGCAAGATTTAGTATTACATTTGATGTGATTTTTGAAAACCAAAATATCACTTTCTTCAAATATTAATAGTTGCAGCTCTTTTGAGTACAACACAATTTATTTTCTTTTTAGAAATCTAAAAAGAAAACTATATTTATTAAAACCATTAAATAATTATGAATTAAAACGACCTTTATTTAATTTTAGTAATTCAATATTTTCTTCTTCAAAAATAACTTCTTTTTTTTCAACAGCGCAACTTATATTCTTTAAATATTTAACAACAAAGATAATACATAGTGTTTTTTTAGATGATAGTCATTTAAAAAATTCTTTACTAACCTTAAAGGGATCTTCTAACTCTAAATTAGCATCCACCTTTAATAATATTTGTTATTACTATTTATTAAATAATAATAATCGTAATATACCAACTTTAAAAATACTACCACTGTGTACGAAAACAATCACTCTTAGATATTTTGGACAATTTCAATCCTATAGTACTATAAAAAAACCGAATATATTAAAAGAATTAAAATTAAATTCTACTAAAGATAAGAAGCTACATTTTTTGAAAAAAAATTCTAATGTAAAATTACATAATCATTTATCTATATTAGAATCCAATAGCACAATACCAGAGTTCTTAAATACAGATAATTTTTTAAAAGTACAACAAATCATTTCTCATATCTTTAATTTTAATAAACTTACTTCTGAGAATGTTTTACCAAAATGGTCATATCCTATTACTAAAATTGAAAAGTTAAAACTTAAAAATTACAGTTTAATTATTTCAATGATATTAAAGGACAGTTCATCCTTAAAATCAAAGGAACATTTATCTTCTATTTTTGAATATATTAAAAAAATAAATGCCAAATTTAATATTAATGTAAAAAAATTCCAATGATTAGCATTTAGAAAAGTCATGGTTTCGAAAAAAAAATTAAGTATAATTACATTAAGCAAATTAATGCATAGAAGACATAAAAAACGATTTTTTAAAAGATTTTTCCCATTTTTAAAACAAACTAAAAAATGAAAACCTCAAAACTTAGGAGATTCAGAAAAATGATCATCAATAAGTAATGTGGTAAAAAAATCTTTCGCAGCCAAAATCAATATTAGCAAATCTAAAGATTATTCTTTTTTTTATTTAATTTTTTTAGAACAAAATAAACTCCTAAAACTTTTTAGAAATTTTTTAATAAAAAATGGTTTAAAACGTAAGGCAAATAGATGATTTATTTCAATTTTGACTTTTATTAAAAAAAATTATAAGATATGTCCTATTAGAACTTTACGTTTTCTGATCCTTCGGCATTTCAAAGCAAGTTTATTTAAAGAAAGAAAGTTAAAAAAAAAAATTATTTATATACCTAAAAAACTTTCTATAAAAAAACAACTTTTTTATATGGTATTTTTTTTTTTTAAAGAAGTTGAAAAATTTAGTAATTAAAATAAAATAAATTTTACGTAAAAAATTAATAAAAATAATAAAGAAAAAATAACTCATATGTTAGAAAATTATATAAGTTATTCTATAGATTCAGGTATAAAAAATCAGGACTTATTGAAATTAAATAGAGTATTGGAAGAAAAAATGTACATGTTAAAACATTTCATCAAACGTCGTTCAAATATGAAAAATAGCAGATTTAAATGACGAAGTAAATACTCTTTATATAAAGGGCATCCCACTTTTAATTTATAATTTTTTAGGCAAAAAAAAAATCAATTTATGATATTATATGTTTTGAATTTTTTACTTGTTATTATTTCAGTTTTAATTACTATTGCATTTTTTACTTTGCTAGAACGTAAAACAATGTCAAGTATACAAAGACGTAGAGGTCCAAATATTGCAGGATTATTTGGATTATTGCAACCTATTGCAGATGGTTTAAAACTTCTATTAAAAGAACTTATTCTTCCATCAAGTGCAAATTTATTTCTTTTTTTAAGTGCACCATTATTTACTTTCTTTTGTACTTTATTAATTTGATTTACAATCCCTGTACAAGAAGGATATATCTCAATTGTTTTTCCATTATCTACTTTATTCATACTAGCTATTTCATCTTTAAGTGTACATGGTATTATATTTTCAGGATGATCTAGTAATTCAAAATATGCATTTCTTGGTGGTATACGATCTGGTTCACAGATGATTTCTTATGAACTATCAATGGGTGCGACCTTTTCTGCAATAATATTAATATCAGGTAGCTTTTCTCTCACTGATATTGTTAATATGCAAGAACATATTTGATTTTTATTTCCATTATTTCCTTTTTGAATTTTATTTTTAATAATCTCTTTAGCAGAAACAAATCGTACACCTTTTGATCTTCCAGAAGCAGAAGCAGAATTAGTAGCAGGTTACAATGTTGAGTACTCAGCGATTGCATTTGCGCTTTTTTTTTTAGCAGAGTATGGAAATATGATAATAATGAGTAGTCTGTCTGTTTTATTTTTTTGAGGTGGCTGACATTTTTTAATATTTTCAAATGTATTTATTTTTAGTATAAAAGTATGCTTACATATGTTTTTTTTTTTATGGGTGCGTGCTGCATTACCTCGTTATAGATATGACCAACTTATGAAGCTTGGATGAAAAGTTCTTATTCCAATAAGTTTTACATTAGTTATGTTGGAAGCAGGACTGATAGTAGGTATAAATTCTTTCTTTTAGTTAATTATTTTATTACATAATTAATAATAAAATCCATATAGCTCAGTCTGGTCAGAGCTTCCGACTTTTAATCGGCAGGTCACAGGTTCAAATCCTGTTATGGGTAACTCTTTTTCCAAATCTAACATATTATATTAATTTTACATGACTATCACATATAGGTTTTTTCCATATTGTGTATAGTAACTTATATTTATATATTTGATTTATAACAAAGATGCCATCATTTCCAAACAATCCTCGTATACTAAAAGCAAAATTAATAAGTTATGAAACCTTTAGTGGTATTGCAAACTCAATACAATTAGTTGCTTTTTCCAAATTAAAAAAACTAAAAAAAAAAATAAACTCTAGATTTATCTCTTTACGATTCGTAAAAACTTTTTTAAAAAATTATTATAACTCCAATATTGATACTACTGAAAAGTATTGTTTAATTATTTTTTTTACTGCAGATAAAAGTTGTTGTGGATCTATTAATAATCCTATTATAAGTTGTACCATTGATATGTTAACTACTTTAAAATCATCCGGAAGTATTGTATCTATTATACCTATTGGTAAAAAAGGATATAATTTACTAAGAAAAAAATATAGAAGAGAAATGACTAATCAAATAGTAGATTTAGATTTAGATATGAATTATTGAGTTTTATCCTACATTTTATTAGAACAGATTTTTAAAATTAAATACACTAATTGTTATCTTTTTTTTGCTCAATTTATAAATAATTATTTTCAAGAGATTGTATTTGTTAAATTTCCTTCTTTTAATTCTTTTTTTTCATCAATAATATCTGATGGCAGATCTTCCAATCTTATTTTGGATATTTTTTTGGACAAAAATTTAGAAGATAAAACGTTTTTAATTGATTTTTATAGTTTTTTTGTATCTTTAATACTTTTAGATAGTTTTGAAGAAAGTGAGTATAGTCAATTGGGAGCAAAAGTTAAAACTATGGAATTAGCAATACAAAACGTAAATGAAACTATTATTCTTTTACGTACTAGATATAATAAATCTAGACAAGCAATTATTACAAATGAAATTATAGAAATTTTAAATGCATCTGTTGCAATATTAGAGTAGACTTTTTTTAAAATATAACTTTTATATACTTTCAAAGACATATATACATGAAAAAACAATTAGCAATTATATATTTGGTTGATTTATTAACAGGATTATTCATTACTTATAAAAATATTTGATTTAGTAAAGTAACAATAATGTATCCTTTTGAAAAAGGTATTATTAGTTCCAGGTTTAGAGGAGAACATGCATTAAGAAGATATGCAACTGGAGAAGAACGTTGTATTTCTTGTAAATTATGTGAAGTTATTTGCCCTGCACTTGCTATAACAATTGAAGGTGAAATGCGATTGAATGGTAGTCGTAGAACAAAAAGATATGATATAGACATGACAAAGTGTATTTTTTGTGGTTTTTGTCAAGAAGCTTGTCCTGTAGATGCTATTGTACAAGGTAGTAATTTTGAATATGCAACGGAGACCCATGAGGAATTACTTTATAATAAAGAGAAATTGTTATATAATGGAGATAAATGAGAAACTGAATTATATTTTAATATAAAAAAAGAATTCTACTACAGGTAATTAATTTATAATTTATTTGTCATCTTTTTATACAATATGTACGACATTCTTACATTAAATAAATTAAAAAAAACTAAGTACCACCAAATACTTTTTTTTTATTTCAATCTAAAACCATTTGAATGAAAAATATTAAAATCTACCTTTCTTGAATCAGATTGTCGATTATTATTACCTATAAATAAAACATATAGTAAATGGTCTAATCAAAAAGCAAGTAGTTTTGTAGGATATTACTATAAATCAAGAATTTTTAATAAAACACATCTTTATTTGTTAAAATTTTTAACGGAATCTTCTTTTAAAAATAAAGTTATTATGGATGTTGTTTTATTAGATGATACTATTTATAGTTCCCAATTAGCAATTAATGCTCTTAGTACTAGCAAATATAAATTATTAACATCAATAACTAAAACTATGCAAATATATGATTTTAATATGTTTACTACAATAAGTAAACTATATTTTTATGAATCAATATTTAGTTCAGTTTTTTTTTACAACACGAATAGCTCATTAATATATAAATTGCTTTTGAATTTATAAAATGCCAACTCTTAGACAATTAGTTAGATACAATAAGCGTATTAGTAAAAAAACAAAATGTTTAGTTCCAAAATTAGATAAATGTCCACAAAAAAAAGGAGTTGTTGAAAGAGTATTTACTGTTAAACCTAAGAAGCCAAACTCAGCACGTAGAAGAGTTGCAAAAGTAAGACTTGTGAACAATAAAATTTTAGTTTGTCATATTCCTGGAGAGGGGCACACTTTAACAAAACATTCTGTTGTACTAGTACGTGGAGGTAGAGCACAAGATTTAATTGGAGTAAGATATAAGCCTATACGAGGTAAATTTGATTTAAAACCTGTTGAAGGACGTATTAGTAGAAGATCTAAGTATGGAATTAAAAAATAATATAAAAATTGAAAAATATTTTTTTTCAATATGCACCAGTTTTTTGTTCAGAACCTTGACACATCATAATTTTTTTTTATTTTTTTGAAATAAAAAAATAATTTTATTTTTTTTTGTTCTTTATTACCATATTAATTTTCAATATAAATCTTTTTTAGATCTACTATCTTCTGATTTTTTGGAACGTAAATACAGATTTTTATCTACATATAACTTATTATCAATTGTGTATAACCAAAGATCTTTGTTGTCTACTATCATAGATGAGTCTATGATAATAGATAGTATTATACATCTTTATCCAAATGCAATGTGATATGAAAGAGAAAGTTGAGATTTGTTTGGTATTTTATATTACAAAAATAATGATTTACGTAGAATATTAAATGATTATGGTTTTAAAGGATTTCCTTTAAGAAAAGATTTTCCATTAAGTGGATTTCTTGAAGTTCGATATGATTTTTTAAAGAAAACTATCTCATATGATTCGGTTCATTTAGTACAAGAGTTTAGATATTTTGATACTAAAGTACCATGAAATTTTTATCATTAATAATATAGTGAATATTTTCTATCCCACTTGGTGGAATGGTATACACGGCAGACTTAAAATCTGTCCTTTAAAGGGTATGGGTTCGAGTCCCATAGTGGGTAAGGGAATTGTATAATTGGTAATACATCCGTTTTGGAGACGGAAGATTATGAGTTCGAGCCTCATTTCCTAGATTTTTTAAGAATAAACAAATTCCAAGTAGCTCAATCGGTAGAGCGTGTGGCTGTTAACCATAAGGTTGTTAGTTCGAACCTAATCTTGGACATTTAAGTTTTTGGATAGCTTAGTGGTAAAGCGAAGGACTGAAAATCCTTCGATAATGGTTCGATTCCATTTCCAGACATATAAATAAAAACGTTTTTTAGATGCTAAATAATTATAAGAATAATATTTTGAAAAAAAAATCACCCTTAAAAGCAATTATCTTTCTAAAGATAAAAGCAAATTCTGCTACTGCTGGTCCACCTTTAAGCTCTACTTTAGGACAATATGGTATTCCGGCTGGACCATTTTGTAACCTTTTTAATGAACGTACTTCAGATATTACAAATAGTACTATTTTGAATGTATCCTTATTTCTAACTATTACTGGGGAATATAAATTTAATATTATGTTACCTACAAATTCTTTTTTTTTTAAAAAAAGTTTAGCATTAAAAAGTGGTTTACAAAAGCCTGGTAACTTAAAATCTTTTCTTCTTCTAAATGAAAAGCCTATTCTTTCACCATACATGGTATATGAAATTTTTCTTTTTCGCGAAAATATTATTTCTTTATATTCATCAAATCCTATATCAGCATTAAAAACAAACGAAGGCTCATTAAAGTCAATGGGTTTTCAGATTTTAAATTTTTAGTTTTTTATAAATTTCGTTAGTCGAATATCATTGAGAATATGTCTCGTAATTCAATGGTAGAATAGTCCGCTCATAACGGATTTGTTATAGGTTCGAATCCTGTCGAGACGAAGGAGTATCTGTTCTTAGCTCAATTTGGTAGAGCAGTAACCTTCTAAGTTACGGGTTACAGGTTCAATTCCTGTAGAACTCATTTCATAATTTATTTAAGTATATTATATTATGTTACTGTCAGATAAAAAAGCAATCGCTTTTATGTTAATTAAAAAATTACAATTAAAAAATTCTGCAACTCTACACATCAAATCTTTTTTAAAAAATTCCGCAATTAATTTTGTAAAAAAATTTCATAAAAGATTATACCACATTATACATATATTTTTGGTAGCTTTGAAAAGAATATTAATTAAATCTTCATTATATAATTTATTTTTTTTAAACAGATCATTATTAGATATTAAAAAAAATAATATTTTTTATAAAAATAAAGGACATCATTTTTTTTATAATTTATCCTCTAATTCGTATGTAAATATCCAATTATATAAATATCTATTAACATGTTATAGATATAATTTTTATTTATTTTTAGTATATACTAAATTTTTAGATTATATTTTAGAAATACATAATTCAATAATATCCCTTCCTAATAAAAAAAAAAAAAAAACTAAACTTCGAATTCCACACATAAAAAAACAATAAAAGGAAAAATTTTAAAAAATAAAAAAAAATTTATTTATACAGT
>Ga0100380_10000371_pt1 | contig 50055 bp, 54 predicted proteins | sample CryGeymeta201504_FD_80417 | JGI IMG/M metagenome (GOLD analysis project Ga0100380, IMG submission 80417) | Groundwater microbial communities from Crystal Geyser aquifers in Utah, USA - Crystal Geyser metaG 2015-04 | ecosystem: Environmental > Aquatic > Deep subsurface > Groundwater | place... | reverse complement strand
TCTGGAATCATGATGTACTGCAGCGCACAGATGATATTTTGCGTGTTATTTATAAAGCCCTCTCCCCATCCCTCTCCCGAAAAAAGTAAGAGCACTGCTCATACTCCGCGTCGGGAGAGGGGGTATCCATGCCACATTAAGCTCGGTACCTCCATTCAAAATTTTTGTACTCAATATAAATATGGATGCTTAGTTATGGGTTTAAAGAAGCACTTATCAGGTGATGCCTTGATAAAAAGTGTGCGCGATCGTGTATTGCTAGAAAAGTATCCAGTTTTAATGAATCCTGTTTATAGCTGGAAAGATTGTATTATGTCGGGATTGGCCGTGTTTGGTTTTAAAATGCCGTCTTTACTGCAATTTGAGAAGGCCAAATCATCGGAGTTCAGTATCCGGAACAATTTACGCTCACTGTACGGGGTTGAGCAAGCGCCAAGTGATACATGCTTGAGGGGCGGAAAGATGTTAGAAAAATATCGTTACGTGGATGGTCATTACAGATTGTTGAAGATGGCCTGGCGTCTAACCACCCTCATTTATCCTTGCTTGATTCATTAAACCAGGCGACCATGCTTACTTATTTGACTGGATTAAAGGCCTACTCCCCACCGTGCATCAGCAAACAGATGACAAGGGCACCCAACATGAATTTCATGTTTATACCGATATACCATTAAACGATGCCAACTATAATTATCGCATGAATGCTTTGGAATATTGGGAAACTAAAGCAGATGGACGAAAACAACATTTTAGCTGGTTTACAAAACTGGATATCACCGAAGAAAATGTTTATCAAATCATGCGTGCTGGACGTTCCAGATGGAAAATTGAGAATGAGACGTTTAATACCCTCAAAAATCATAATACCCTCAAAAATCAGGGGTACAACTTTTTTATCAACAAGCTAGAAAACATACCGGACGATTAAGCGCGTTATTTGAGCGAATTCGGTCTTATATTTGTATCAATATCTTCGATAGTTGGGAGAGTCTTTATGTATATGTTGGTAATCCGGCGGCTAGACCCCCGCCACTGAAATTTGTGGTTTAACAATGTAATAATTAATCATTAAGGCTAAAAAAATACCTACAAAGGCATTCTATTGTCAAAATTTATTTTTACTTAAAATAAGAACGCATGCGACGGGTATTCAAAATGACGTTTTTCATAAGAACCAAACCACAAGCGCAAAATTATGTCATCTAGCTTCACTATAGCGCATCCAATGGGATTTAATTAAATTGGGCGGGAATTGCTGGCAATTGGCGTGCTTGCTGTATTTGACATTAATGCAACCACAGAGAGCTCTTGGTTTGAACAAGCGAGATCTTTCAATCTTTTTGCATAAAAACACAAGTAAAGCCTATGTTTCACGAGCTGAACATAGGCTTATATCACAACTACGCAAACACACCCAAGCACAACGCAATCAAGGCACTAGGAAATAAGCCTAAATATAAGAGCGATAAGCTATTCAACGAAAAAATAACCTGTTCGCTTTTTGAAAGATGAATACGGGACGCATCCGCGGGCTCATCAAAATACATGACCTTAACCACACGCAAATAGTAGAACGCACCAATCACAGCAAACACAAGCCCAAGCACCGCAACCCATATCATATGAACATCAACTAATGCTTTTAATACCAGTAGTTTTGTTAAAAAACCAACCAACGGCGGTACGCCGGCCATAGAGAATAAAATCAGCAGCATCAAAAAGGCAAGCCAAGGTTGCCGTTTGTTTAAACCACGTAAATCATCAATATCCGTGATTTCAACACCACCACGAGATAACAGCACAATCAAGCCAAATGCACCGGATGACATCAAAGCATACACAACCACATAATATAAAGCTGCTGAGTAACCCGCTGAAGTCGCAGCAAGCACACCAAACAACGCATAGCCTGCATGAGCGACTGCAGAATAAGCAAACAAACGCTTAATTTTGGTTTGAACGACCGCCAAGATATTACCGAGGCCGGTTGATAGCAATGCGAGCACCAAAACCAATTGCTGCCATTGATGCACCATGTCCCCCCAACCCAGCGTAAGTAAACGAAGGGCCATACCTAACGCGGCAATCTTAGGTGCAGCACTAATAAACAGTGTCGTCGCACTTGGTGCGCCATCGTACACATCCGGCGCCCAAAAATGGAACGGTGCGGCGGCAAGTTTAAACGCAACACCCACCACTAAAAATACAAGCGAAAATGTCAGTAAACCCGATTGCGTACTAAAAAGCTCCGGTGTAAATGCTGCATTAATCGCATCAAACGTTAACGCCCCGGTTGCACCATAAAGCAACGACATGCCGTAGAGTAAAATACCTGATGCCATGGCACCCATCACAAAATACTTTAAGGCAGCTTCTGGCCCATCGGCTTCCGTACGGCGAATGGCCGTTAAGGCATAAAGTGGCAGAGACAATAACTCAAGCGCTAAATACACTGTCAGCAGCGAGTGCGCTGACACTAAAATCATCATACCCAGGGTTGAGAATAACGCTAAAACCGTGTTATCCCCCAAAGAAACCCCACGTTCTTTTAGATACGGCCGGCCATAAAACAAACTTAAAAACACCGTCAGGCCAATAAAAAATTTCATCACATGCGCCATATCATCGCTGATAAATGCACCGGCCAAGAGGACCTGCTTAGCTTGCCCAATCATCATCAAGCTTTCACCCGCCGCAAGTAACACGCCGAAGCATGCAAAAGCGAAAACTAAACTGCTTTTTCGTGGAAAAAATAAGTCGCCTAAAAGTGCCACGCATGCTGTAACCAGCAAGGTCATTTCAGGAAGAGCCAAACAGATGTTATCGAGTAATCCAGTCATGATTGTTTAACCTTGAATTTTTGCTTGAAGTTTTGAATGATCGGCCTGCGCCAAGGTGGTGCTGACGGATTGATGAACGTAATCCAACATAGGCTTAGGATAAATACCCATCACAAGCACGAAGACCGCAAGCAACGAATAAGCACTTACTTCAAATCCTGATAAATCCTGAAGTGCTTCAACTTTTTTATTAGTGATAGGTCCAAAAATCACACGCTTATACATCCACAAGGTATACGTGGCACCGATAATTAATGTTGTTGCAGCCCAAAAAGCAATCCAGAAGCCGGCTTTCATACTTCCGACAATCACCATAAACTCGCCCACAAAACCTGAGGTACCTGGCAAGCCTGCGTTGGCCATCGCAAACAACATAAAAAACGACGCGAACACTGGCATCGATTTAACAATACCGCCAAAATCATCAATTTGACGTGAATGCATGCGGTCATAAATAAAGCCAACCCCTGCAAACATCGCACTGGACACAAACGCATGAGAAATCATGATGACAATGGCGCCTTCCAAAACCAAACCCGCACTTTGTAAGTTGCTTTTATCCACCATCGCAAATAAAACAAAGCAACCCAACGTCACAAAACCCATGTGTGATATTGATGAGTAAGCAATCAAACGCTTCATGTCTTTCTGAATAATCGCAATCAACCCCACATACACAACCGCAATGAGCGATAAAACAATGATAACAGGGGCGTAGTACTGGCACGCATCCGGCACAATCGGCAACGCAAAGCGTAAAAATCCATAAGCACCAAGTTTCAACAAAATAGCAGCCAACATAATAGAACCACCGGCAGGCGCTTCTGTATGTGCATCAGGCAACCACGTATGCACCGGAAACATCGGGATTTTGATGGCAAACCCAAAGAAAAAAGCAATAAAAATCAACGTTTGTGCCGTCATACTAAGTTTTAACGCATATAAATTATCTAAATTAAACGACTTGGCGTGATAGCCTAAATATAAAAATGCAGCCAGCATTAAAACAGAACCTAGGAACGTGTATAAGAAAAACTTGATAGCAGCATAGACGCGGTTATCTGAACCCCAAATTCCAATAATTAAATACATAGGAATCAACGTTGCTTCCCAGAACACATAGAATAAAATAACGTCCATCGCGGCAAACACACCGACCAAAAGCCCCTGCATGATAAGAAAGGCTGCAATGTATTGCGACACGCGTGTTTTAACGCTTTCCCAGGTCGCGAGAAATACGATGAGATTCGTAAACACACTCAAGACAATTAAAATAAGCGATAAGCCATCAATGCCTAGATGATAACGAATACCGAGCGCAGGAACCCATGCATAATCCTCAACAAACTGCATACCTTGCGCTGTTGAATCAAACCCCATCATGAGCGGCACACAACAGGCTAAACTCACAAGAACAGTGAGCAAGCCTAGCGCACGTGTCCGATGGGGACGGGCATCGTCTCCAACGAGACAAATACCAACGCCCGCAATTATTGGGAGCCAAATCAAAATACTCAGCATATACCGCATGTTATCCCCTTCATTAAATCTTGTGCTTAGATCGCTTTTACCCGAGCAATAACCAACCCAAAAAAGCCAACAACCCAAAGGCCATCAATGCCATGTAATGATACACATACCCGCTTTGAGTCACGCGCATCTTTGAAGCTGTCCAGCGTACTAAACGCCCTGATCCGTTCACGATGCCACCATCAATCAAAGCCTGATCACCCGCTCGATAAAACAAGCCACCTAAAGCACGTCCACCTCGGATAAAAAACCAATCGTTAAATTTGTCGAATCCGTATTTATTTTCTAAAATTTTATACGGCACAGAAAACACACGAACAAACTGTGCAGGTAAGCTTGGCGATACAATATAAGCAAACCATGCGAATACAATACCACCTAACGTCAACCAAAATACCGGTGAATGATAGGCATGCAATACAGCGGCCATCGGTGTCACCACACCTTCTGCTGCAATTTCTTTGAGTACATCGTATTTTTCAAACACGGTAATCGATGGCGCGAGCAAACTCGGTGTTTTAAATAACATCGGTTCAAATAATAAATATCCGAGAACAACCGATGGCACAGCAAGCACAACCAACGGTAACCAAACCACCCATGGCGATTCTTTCACATGACTGTACGCTTTATCTGTCATACGAGGTGCTCCATGGAACGTCATGAACAGCGCACGGAAAGAATAAATCGCCGTGGCCATCGCTCCAAGCGCAACGCATACATAGGCATAACCGCTGCCTGGAATATTGGATTCCTTAGCTGCTTCAATAATCGTATCTTTTGAGAAAAAGCCCGCAAACGGTGGTACAGCGCAAAGCGCCAAACTTCCGATTAAAAAGGTGATGTAGGTGATCGGCATTTTACGCCATAGCCCACCCATTTTTCGCATGTCTTGTTCATGATGCATGCCAATAATCACCGATCCCGCTGCCAAAAACAGCAAGGCTTTAAAGCAAGCATGCGTTAATAAATGGAAGATACCCGCACTAAAAGCCGACGCGCCCATAGCGACCATCATGTACCCCAACTGCGAGAGTGTTGAATAAGCCACAACGCGCTTAATATCATTCATCACAATGGCCAGTAATCCTGTAAATAAAGCGCCCGTTGCACCAATCACCAAAATAAAACTTAACGCGGTTTCAGAGTATTCTACCAACGGCGATATGCGCGCAACCATAAAGACACCGGCGGTAACCATGGTGGCCGCATGAATTAACGCGGAGATCGGTGTTGGGCCTTCCATCGATTCAGGTAACCAGACATGTAACGGCACTTGAGCGGATTTACCCATAGCACCCACAAAGAGCAACATAGAAATCACGGTCATCACAGACCAAGACTTATCACCCCAAATATGGATGGTTTTATTAGACAACGCACCTGCATTCGCAAACACGGTCGCATAATCTAAGCTGCCGACATACATCAGCACTAAACCAATACCCAGAATAAAACCAAAATCACCGACGCGATTGACTAAAAATGCTTTGAGGCTACCTTGAAGGGCTGACTCTTTTTCAAACCAAAATCCAATCAGCAAATACGACACAAGCCCCACGCCTTCCCAGCCAAAGAAAAGCTGTAAGAAGCCGTTGGCGGTGACCAGCATGAGCATCATGAACGTAAACAACGAAATATAACTAAAAAAGCGCTGGTAACCAGGATCATCACTCATGTAGCCAATACTATAAATATGCACTAAAAGCGAAACAAACGTTACGGTCACCATCATCACCGCGGTAAGCGGATCGATAAGCAAACCTAAGTGAAAAGCATAGGCAAACGGCGCGGGTGCACTGGCCCAGGTGTAAGCATTCACATCAAGGATGGTTCCTTGACCAAACACGCCCATAGCAACATACATTGCAGCGCAAAATGCAACAGCAACACCTGCAATGGTCACAGAATGTGCGCCACGACGCCCCAAGATCTTGCCACCAAAACCCGCAAGCACGGCACCCACTAAAGGCGCCAAAACACTTAACCAAGAAATCGCTAACATACTCACGTGGTTATCCTTTCAAATGATTGATTGCGTTAACATCGATGCTGCCACGATGACGAAAAAGCAAGAGAACAATGGCAAGCCCAATGGCGGCTTCAGCTGCCGCAACCGTTAGAATAAAAAACACAAAGGCTTCGCCGGTATGCCCACCGTGTGCAGAAGAAAAAGCAACAAAATTAGTATTCACAGCGAGCAACATAAGCTCCAAGCACACCAATAAGGTGATCACATTGCGGCGATTGATCAACATGCCGACCATGCTTACGGCAAAGAGAATGCCACTTAAAATAAGATAATGAGTGACTGGAATCATGCGTCGTCCTCCTCTGATTTTTCTGATTTCATGCGGATTAAACTTACGCGATCCTCACGTCGTGTCATGATTTGGCTCACCACATGCTGGCGTTTTCCTGGCCGTGGTACACGGTGTGTCAACGTAATCGCCGCAACAATAGCGACCAATAAAATCATCGCGGCCATTTCAAACGCTAAAATATCATGTGTGTAAATCACCATCCCCAGCGCTTCCGTGTTTGATATCGTGGATGCATGCGTACCCACAGCGCCTAACCATCCACCGTCTGTAGGTAGTGCTTGAATCAGTAAGCCAACAAATAACGCTGTACCCAGCACCGCCCAAGGGAGGTAGCGACGAAACGTTGTTTTCATCTGCTCAGTGTCAATATTGAGCATCATAACGACGAACAAAAACAGGGTCATAACAGCACCAACGTACACCAGCACTAAAATAAGCGCGAGAAACTCAGCATGTGCGAGCAACCATACACCGGCGCTACCGAAAAACGTCAGTACCAAAAATAAAACACAACGTACGGGATTACGCTGAATCACCGCTGAAAATGCGGCTAAAATCGTAAGTCCTGCAAACGCGTAAAAAATAATATTAACTAACTCTACATGCATATCGAACCCCATTAGCGGTATTTGGCATCAATTTTACGATCTTCAGCAAGACGCTCTTCCATATAGTCACCCACGGCCAGTAATTTTTCTTTCGTCATGATGTTTTGTCCACGCTCACTCATGTGATAATGATGGATTGGCGTGACAACAATCGAATCAACAGGACATGATTCTTCGCATAAGCCACAGTTAATGCATTTGAACATATCAATATCATAGCGCGTGGTGCGTCGCGAACCATCATCTCGCTCATCAGATTCAATTGTAATGGCTAAAGCGGGACAAACAGCTTCACATAACTTACAAGCAATACAGCGCTCTTCACCGTTAGGATAGCGACGCAACGCAAGCAAACCCCGAAATCGAGGTGAGATTGGTGTTTTTTCTTCGGGAAACTGAACGGTTATTTTTTTCTTAAAAAAATAACGTCCCGTCAAACGTAACCCGGCTAAAAGCTCTAACAATAAAAAGCTTTTAATATAATGCTTGGCATAGCGAACGATCTTTTTCATTCAGAGGACCTTTTGAACTTACGAAAACCAGGGACCAAGTTTAGCTACGACCATCGCTGCCGTAACCACGACCCAAACCAATGTCACAGGAATTAATACTTTCCACCCAAGACGCATCAGCTGATCATAGCGGTAGCGAGGAAACGTTGCTCTAATCCATAAATACACGAAAAGAAAAAAGCACGTTTTCATCAGAAGCCACATAATACCTGGCACAAAAAAGAAAAGTGAGTTTAAAGCAGGGATCCCTTCAAATGGCGACAACCATCCCCCAGCAAAAAGCAAGGTCAACATGACTGAAATTAAAATCATGCTCGCATATTCAGCTAAAAAGAACAGACCAAAGCTTATCGCTGAATACTCAACGTGAAAACCCGCTACAATCTCAGACTCACCTTCGGCTAGATCAAACGGCGCACGGTTGGTTTCGGCAATACCTGCAATCCAAAATGACATAAACAATGGTAGCAAAGGCAATGCCCACCAATGCGACATGCCACCCTTTTGTGACAAGACAATATCGGTAAGATTCATACTATTTGCCGCTAGCAACACACCGACCAAAGAAAAGCCCATAGCAATTTCATACGACACGGTCTGTGCGGCACTCCGGAGTGCCCCCAGCATCGCGTATTTAGAATTAGAAGCCCAGCCAGCAATTAAAATACCATAAACACCGAGCGAACTAACAGCAAACAAATACAACACACCCGCATTAATATTAGCAAGCACTAAACCTTGATCAAAAGGAATCACCGCCCACCCCACAAGCGCTGGCGCCAAAGTAAAGAGGGGCGCAACAATAAACAAATATTTATTGGATTGTGTTGGAACAACAATTTCTTTTTGAAGCATTTTCATCAAGTCTGCAAAGGGCTGCAATAAACCTCGATAACCCACGCGATTAGGCCCAATACGTTGCTGAATAAAACCAATCACTTTTCGTTCAAAAAAAGTTAAGTAAGCTACCCCAATAAGCAGGGGCACCACAATAATCAAGATTTTAATAATAATCCACAAAAGTAAGCTAATGTCTTGCAACATGATTTACCTTAAAATTTAACACTTAACAGTTATAGGAGCGAAGGCGTAACCGAGGTCAACGGTCTCCGGCATGGCGTTGGGTACCCAAACAACATCGGGTGCAACACGGGCATCACATTTTAACGGCAATGTTATCTCAATATCACCCTGAGATACAGTAGCCATGTCGCATAAATCCAAGCGTTTTGCCGTGGACGGGTGCAATCGAACACAGACTTCATCAGCTGCAGCGCACGCTTGTAAAGCTTTTGCATGCCGAACCACAGCATCCGTTCGATACAATGGCCATTCACCGATTCGCACTAACTCATGTTGCACTTCAGGCCAGGTGTCCGGGTAAAAACAAGCAACGTTTAGCGCATCACAAGCGGCAAGCCCTGCCTTAAGCTCCGACAACACCTCTTCGGTGGATGTGTATTCAAAACCAACGCATTGCAGTGTATTTGCAAGCACACGTAAAATTTTCCAAGCAGGACGTGCTTCGCCATAAGGCGCAAGCGCCCCCGTGACGGTTTGCCAGGTTTGGTCAACGTTGATGTAGGTCCCTGATGTTTCAGCAAACAGTGCCATCGGTAAAATAACATCAGCACATTCTTTAATCGACTCGGTCTGATAACCTGAAATAGCCACAACAAATTCTGCCGCCAGCATCGCCTGCCGTGCCTGCGTCGGATTTGCAATATCCATGGTTGGGTCAAGCCCCATCAACACATAACCTTTCAGCTTAGCTTCTAAAGCTTCTTGCGTAGAGAATCCCGGTGTTTCAAGTGATTTTCCTGCGGCTGTACGATGTGGCACAGCACCTGCAGCCCAAGCTCCTGCACTATTTGCACCGGTGGTTAAGCGCACATGACGTGCCCCACTGAGCGTACAAATCCACATCATCAGGCTACGAAGTATGGCGGCATTAGGATGATTTTCGAATAATTCGCCAGTAATAATAACAGCCTCAGGCTGAGATAACGCATGAGCCATCGTATCGATTTCAACTTCACTATGTGACATATGTTGCTTAAGTAAGTTCTGAAGCTGTTCTGGAAGTTCTACATGGCTAGACTTTTTAGCAAGTACCGTCAAAATACTCACCGCATGCCTCAGCATCGTATCAGGTGAAGCTGTAAGCACCTGGGTATAAGGCACGCGCATATCAAATTCAATCGGATTAATAGCATACACCGACGCGTTATTTTGATGCGCTTTTTGAAGACGCACACCCGCCAACGGCACTTCTCGAAGTAAATTACAACCAAAAATTAAAATAGATGCTTGCTGCTCAAGCTCAGCAAAGGGCAATGTGCTGGTTGGCATCAGAGGCTGCATAGCCTGATCGCGGTGATCGGTTTGGCGTAGACGATGGTCGATATTATTCACGCCAAGCGCACGCATGAGTTTTTGTAGTAAATAAAATTCTTCAACCGTTGCAGAGGGTTGGGTCAACGCAGCCAACTGCTCTGGCCCGTGCTCTTCAATGACTCGGCTCATGCCTTGGGCTGCAAACGTGAGTGCGGTTTGCCAGCTGACAACACCCCATTGCCCATTGCGCTTAATCATGGGTTGCCCTGCGCGGGCCTTATGCTCATTGAGCCCTAAATAACTGAATCGGTCTCGATCAGATAACCAGGTTTCGTTAAGTGCATCATGCTCTTTAGGCACCACACGCATCAAACGATCACGCCGCGTGTGCGCATAGATATTCGAACCCAAGCAATCATGAGGTGCAACACCCGCGTGTTGCGTCATTTCCCACGCACGCGCGGTAAAGCGATAAGGTTTAGACGTCAAGGCACCCACAGGGCATAAATCAATAATATTGGCTGAAATTTCAGACTTCAAACTGTGCTCAACGTAGGTTCCGATTTGCATGTGCTCTCCTCGGCCAATACCGCCGAGCTCTTGAAGACCTGCAATTTCTTCGCCAAAACGTACGCAGCGCGTACATTGAATACAACGCGTCATTTCGGTTGCAACAAGCGAACCTAAATCATCATCTTTTACAGCACGCTTAGCTTCAGCATATTCAGAGCTATCTTGACCAAAGCCCATCGAAACATCTTGCAACTCGCACTCACCACCCTGATCGCAGATAGGGCAGTCCAGCGGATGGTTGATCAGCAAAAACTCCATCACAGCTTCTTGCGAACGACGCGCTTCTTCTGACTTGGTAAAAACCTTCATGCCATCGGTAATCGGTGTAGCGCAAGCTGGCAGTGTTTTTTTCGAATTTGCAACACTGACCAAACACATACGACAATTAGCTGCCACAGATAATTTTTTATGGTAGCAAAAACGAGGGATATGAATACCTGCTTCATCCGCCACTTCAATAATCATTTTTCCGTTTTCAACGTCAAATGATTTGCCGTCGATTTCAATAGTCGCCATGATTTAACCTTTTTGCTTAATAAAAGCATCAAATTCTGAGTAAAAATGCTTTACGAAACTTTGAACCGGCCAAGCGGCTGCCTCACCCAACGCACAAATGGTACGTCCCTCAATTTTATCAGCAACATTCACCAGTTTTTCGATATCACCGGGCACACCTTGGCCTCCGTGAATTCGATTAAGCAAACGCACCATCCAACCCGTACCTTCACGACACGGCGTGCACTGCCCGCACGACTCTTCCATATAAAAGAGTGAAACACGTCGCAAAACATCAACCATACAGGTGGTGTCATCCATAATAATCACAGCACCTGAGCCCAGGCCAGAACCTGCTTTTTGGATGCTATCATAGTCCATATCGAGGCCCATCATGACATCACCGGGCAAAATGGGCATGGATGTTCCGCCAGGGATCACGGCTTTTAACGTTCGCCCAGGGCGTAAACCACCCGCAAGCTCAAGTAGGGTTTTAAACGGCGTACCTAGGGGTATTTCAACGTTGCATGGCTTATTCACATGCCCGCTAACACTAAAACATTTTGTGCCACCGTTATTCGGTTTACCCAAATTTAAAAACCACTCACCGCCTTTTTCTAAAATCACCGGAACCGAAGCAAACGTTTCGGTATTATTCACCGTGGTCGGCTTGCCGTACAAACCATGATTTGCCGGAAACGGCGGTTTAAAGCGTGGTTGGCCTTTTTTACCTTCCAAAGAATTCAGTAACGCCGTCTCTTCACCACAAATATACGCACCGGCACCTAAATGATTGTATAAATCAAAATCAAAGCCAGCGCCTAAGATATTTTTTCCGAGCAAGCCTGCATCATACGCTTCTTTGAGTGCGGCTTCCATGCGCTCATAGGGCTCCCAAAACTCACCACGAATGTAGTTATAACCGACGGTTGCACCCATAACATAGCCGGCAATGGCCATGCCTTCGATCAGTTGATGCGGGTTATAACGCAAAATATCGCGATCTTTACACGTTCCTGGCTCCCCTTCATCTGAATTACAGACAACATATTTCTGAACCGGTGCATTACGATTCAAAAAGCTCCATTTAAGGCCCGTCGGAAAACCTGCTCCCCCACGGCCTCGGAGCGCCGATAATTTCAACTCCGCAATGATCTCAGCAGGAGGTGTCTGTTCAGCTAAAATGCGACGCCAAACTTTGTACCCCCCTACACTTTCATATGTCGACAATGCCCACGGTTCTGGTAGGTCGAGCGTTCGATAACACACTTGATTTTGTTTAACCACAGCCTCTGGCCTCTTCGCGTCGTTATTATTTATAGTGGTCCAACACCCCATCAAGGGCATCAACCGTTAAGTTCTCATGATAATCTTTATCTACTTGCATCATGGGTGCATTCACACAAGCGCCCAAACACTCAACTTCGGACAGCGTAAATCGCCCGTCCGCTGTTGTTTCGCCATGCTTAATACCTAATTTTTGCTCTAAAGCTGAAAAAATAGCTTTTGAATCTCGCAATTGGCACGAAATATTCGTGCAAACGTTGATGGCATGCCGGCCCGCAGGTTTTCTACGATACATACTGTAAAATGATGCTACTTCATACACCGCAACCGCTGGCATATCGAGATAAGCCGCTACGGCATCCATAGCAGGCGCTGTTAAATGCCCTTGCGCCTCTTGCACCAGTGTTAAAGCCTGCATCACGGCAGATTGCTTTTGTTCATCCGGGTATTTTTTCACCCAACGATCAATTTCTGCGAGGCTATCTTCAGAGACAAATTCTCGTAACAAAGCCGTTGTGTTAGATAGGTCAGGCGCGCTCATCGATCAATCTCTCCAAATACAATATCTTGACTTGCCAAAATAGCGACGCCATCAGCCAGCATATGGCCTTTGACCATGTCATTAAAGCTCGATAAATGCGAAAACCCTGGCGCTCGAATTTTCATGCGATAAGGTTTATTTGCACCATCTGAAACCAAATAAATACCAAATTCACCTTTAGGCGCCTCAACCGCACGGTAGACTTCGCCTTCAGGTAACGAAAAACCTTCGGTAAATAATTTAAAATGATGAATCAGGGCTTCCATATCATGCTTCATGGTTTCCCGTGGTGGTGGCGTGATTTTATGGTCATCAAGCTTAATTGGACCCGGGTTATCACGAAGCCACGCCACACATTGTTGAATAATACGATTTGATTGCCGCATTTCTTCTATACGTACTAAATAGCGATCATAACAATCACCCGTACGCCCCACAGGGACATCAAAATCGACTTGATCATAGGCAGCATACGGCTGTTTTTTTCGCAGATCCCATGCAACACCTGAGCCACGTAACATAGGCCCCGTAAAACCAAGCTGCAACGCTTCTTCGGGAGAAACCACACCAATATCAACCGTACGTTGCTTCCAAATACGATTATCCGTAAGTAACGTTTCATATTCGTCCACGCACTTAGGAAAACGTTTCGTAAACGACTCGATAAAATCAAGCAATCCGCCTTCGCGATTAGCATTCATCGCATCCACTTCACGCGCGTTATGCCACCTTGATGGCTGGTATTGCGGCATGGTATCAGGCAAATCACGTGCAACACCACCGGGACGGTAGTACGTTGCATGCATACGAGCGCCCGACACGGCTTCATAGCAATCAAACAAGTCTTCACGCTCACGGAAGCAATATAAAAATACGGTCATGGCACCAATATCTAAAGCCGTTGCTCCAAGCCATAACAAGTGATTTAAAATACGTGTGATTTCATCAAACATCGTTCGAATATATTGAGCACGTAGCGGCGCTTGAACACCGAGCATGCCTTCGAGTGCTAGTACATAAGCATGCTCGTTACACATCATCGATACATAATCGAGTCGGTCCATATAACCAATACTTTGGATGTAGGGTTTGGTTTCGACCAATTTTTCTGTTCCACGATGCAACAATCCTACATGAGGATCGGCACGTACAATGGTTTCACCTTCAAGTTCAAGCACTAAACGCAAAACGCCGTGTGCAGCAGGATGCTGTGGTCCAAAATTTAAGGTGTAATGTTGTAACTCAATCATGGCGAATCACCTTGGGAACTAATGTACGAGGCTCGATGTCCACAGGCTCATAAATCACTTTCTTGAGCGTAGCATCATAACGCATTTCAACATGGCCACTCACAGGAAAGTCTTTACGGAATGGATGACCTATAAATCCATAATCCGTCAAAATACGACGTAAATCAGGATGGTTTTCAAACAAAATACCAAACATATCGTAAGCTTCACGCTCAAACCAATTCGCACTTTTCCAAATGGACACAACGGATGGCAAACTATTTAACGCTTCATCAAGATAAACTTTAACCCGAAGGCGCTGATTGTTTTGGGTTGATAACAGGTGATAAACCACAGCAAAGCGTGATGTTGGTGTGCTTTGATATGCGTTCGTTTGAGGCCCTACCGCGCGAGAAAACCCACATTCACTTGCTGTATTCGTTTCCCACTGACTCATGCCGTAGTGCAAATAGTCCACTGCACAAACATCAATCAGCTGATCAAACGAAAACACGGGTTTATCGCGTAACGTTTTCATCGCCTGTAAAAGCGAGCGGGTTTCTAAAGTTATGGTGACTTCACCCAAAGCTTCCGTCAAATTCAGTGAAGCTGATGATGCCCACTCAGATGAAAGTGCTTCGATCAATGCTTTTTTTTTCGTCATATCAAAGAGGTTCCCTAAAAATCAGCTTACATATCTATCGTTTTAATACGTCTGACTTTATTCTGCAATTGGATTATGCCATACAACAACGCCTCAGCTGTTGGTGGGCATCCAGGAACATACACATCAACCGGTACAATGCGATCGCATCCACGTACCACCGAATATGAATAATGATAATAACCCCCGCCGTTAGCACATGATCCCATAGAAATCACCCAACGCGGTTCCGGCATTTGATCATAAACTTTGCGTAAGGCAGGTGCCATTTTATTGCATAGCGTACCGGCCACAATCATCACATCTGATTGCCGAGGGCTGGGTCTGAAAATAACACCAAAACGGTCTAAATCATAACGCGCGGCCCCTGCATGCATCATTTCAACAGCACAACAGGCAAGACCAAACGTAACAGGCCACATTGAGCCTGTTTGTGCCCATGCGCCTAATTTCTCAATCGAGGTTGTCGCAAAGCCTTGTTTTTTTAATTCATTAGAAGCCATATGATGCCTCACTCCCACTCTAACGCGCCACGCTTCCACTCATAAATAAAACCAATCACGAGCAGACTCAAAAAAAGTGTCATGGCCGAAAAACCAAACCAACCGAGCTTTCGTAGGACCAAAGCCCACGGAAAGAAGAAAGCAGTTTCTAAGTCAAAAATAATAAAAAGCAATGCAACCAAATAAAAACGTACATCAAACGGTATACGTGAACTCTCAAAGGGAGGGAAGCCACATTCATACGGTGCATTTTTTTCTGAATCAGGTCGGTGCGGTGACAAAAGCGCGCCCGCGCCAAGCATCACACAACCTAAAGCAAATGCAATAAGAATAAACACAAGAATGGGAAAGTACTGTGATAAGATCATGTTGCTTTGCTCATATATGGTACCGAAGGCCGGACTCGAACCGGCACAGCTTGCGCCACCGCCCCCTCAAGACGGCGTGTCTACCATTCCACCACTTCGGCAAATCGTTATTACTTTCTTGACTCCCCTGGAATGGGAAGTCCAAGTCCTGGTGCCTGTTGAACCGGTTGGGGTATAGCCAACTGATTCGCTCGATGATACTGCGTTGCTACCATCGATGACAATGACACACTCGTCACAAAAAACGTCAAGGCTAAGCCGCCGGTCAATTTAAAGAGGAAACTGCCAACGCCCTGACTTCCAAAAACAGTACCTGATGCGCCTGATCCAAAAGCCGCACCTATGTCAGCGCCTTTACCGTGCTGTATAAGCACAAGGCCTATCAGCGAAGCTGCGACTAACACATGAAACACTAATAACAGTTGATACATGTCACAATATCCGAAAATTGTTCTGCTTTAAGCGAAGCGCCTCCAACCAAGCCCCCATCTATACCAGGGATGGCAAATAATGCTTCTGCTGTTTGTTCATTCACGCTGCCTCCATAAATAATGGGCAGACGTTCCGCATCTCCTGGCGCAAGCTCTGTAACGATGTCTCGAATACAAGCATGTGCTTCAGCAGCTTCATCGGGCGTTGCAGTTTGCCCTGTACCTATCGCCCAAACTGGCTCATAAGCAACAACACAATTTTGAAAATCTCCTACCCCATCACCATGCACTGCGCGCAACTGCCGCTCTAAAACTGACATCATGAGACCGTTTTCACGCTCTGATTTTGTCTCACCTACGCAAAGAACGGGTATCATACCATGTTCTTTCACGCTGTGGAATTTCTTCGCGACACATTTTTCACTTTCGTTGAATAAATTTCGGCGTTCGGAGTGCCCAACCAAAACATATGAACACCCATAATCAACCAACATTGAAGGGGCTATCTCACCGGTATATGCACCAGCGTCATCCGCATGCGTTGTTTGAGCACCCCAGTGAATACGTGTGTTTTTAAGCATATCAGCAACCATGGGTATATAAATAGCTGGCGGAAAAACAACAACATTGACCACTTGATTAAAGCCATCAACGCGTGCCAAAAGCCCTTCAATCAACCCTCGAATTGTTTCTCGTGAGCCGTTCATTTTCCAATTACCCATGACAAACATTGATCTCATTGTACTACCTCTTGTCTAGAATGCTAGGCTTCTGCTTCAACAGCGTCATGACTCAATGCAATTTTTTGTATTGCATCAGCGAGTTCTTGTGCTTGCGCCTGCACATCAGCCTGATTCAGCCCTTCCACCATGACGCGGAGCACAGGCTCGGTTCCCGATGGGCGTAATAAAACACGCCCCTGCCCTTCAAGCTTAATATTAAGCGCTTCAACCATACCAACCACATCCGAATTATTTGCCAGCTCAGCCGCTTTAGGCGTTTTTAAATTAATCAAAACTTGGGGCATTAATTTCAGACCTTCGCACAGCTCCTCGAGACGTTTGTTTTGTTTGATCATAATCGATAACACTTGCAGTGCCGCAACAATACCATCCCCCGTGGTGGTTTTATCTAAACACACCACATGTCCGGACGACTCACCACCAAGTTTCCAATCCTGTTGTTGAAGTGATTCTAAAACATAGCGATCACCTACATCAGTTCGCATAAACGGAATATTCATGTCTGCACATGCTTTTTCTAGACCGTAATTGCTCATCAATGTCCCGACCACACCGCCATCCAGAACACCGCGTGCGTGCCTATCTTTTGCAATAATGTACAACAAAGTATCACCATCAAGCAGTGTTCCGTTTGCATCCACCAAGCTCACGCGATCACCATCTCCATCCAGCGCCACACCCACATCAGCACCTTGCTCGATGACCTGCTTTTGTAATGCCTCGGGTGAAGTTGACCCCACTTCATGATTAATATTAAAACCGTTGGGATGATTACCGATGGCATACACTTCGGCACCTAACTCCGTGAACACTTTTGGTGCGACATGATAGGTAGCACCATGTGCACAGTCCACGACCAGTTTTAATCCTGACAAACGCGTCATCGACGGTATCGTTGCTTTACAAAACTCAATATAACGCCCGGGAGCATCATCAATCCGCGCAAGTTTACCCAGCTCAGCCGATGGTACAACCTCCATAGTTTTTTCAAGCTCGGCCTCAATCGCAAACTCAACGCTATCAGGAAGTTTAAAACCCTCGGCCGAAAAAAATTTTAAGCCATTATCTTCAAAAGGATTATGAGAAGCACTAATAACAATCCCGGCGGTCGCACGCAGCGTTTGCGTCAAATACGCAACGGCTGGTGTTGGCATCGGACCCAGCAATAAAACATCAACGCCGGCAGCTGAAAGCCCAGCCTGCAATGCGGATTCCAATAAATATCCAGAGACACGCGTGTCTTTTCCAATAAGAACTTTCTTACGCCCACCGTTCGCAAGCACACGACCAACAGCCCAACCTAGTTTCAAAACAAATTCAGGCGTAATATTCCCTGAACCCACACGCCCTCGAATACCATCTGTTCCAAAATACCTACGTTGATTCATGCTGTCCCTTAATTATTTAATATTTTTCACTCAACATGTAGCGTGCACAATAGCATCGACCATATCTAATGCTTGTTTTGTTGCACCTACATCATGGGTTCTTATCATCGTCACACCTTGTAACGCCGCAAACACGCTAGCACCGAGCGCTCCCGGCAGGCGATGTGACACATCTTGTTGTAAAACAGCCCCTAGTGTACTTTTACGCGATACACCAAGCAAGAGCGGCCTGTCATGGCTTTGAAAAACGTGTAATTGCTGCGTTAGCATAAGATTATGCGCCACGGTTTTTCCAAATCCAAAACCAGGATCTAAAATCAAACGCTCACGCTTAATACCTGCATGTTGACATGCATCGATACGTTCATGAAAAAAAGCCTGAATACTCGCCACCACGCCATCTGAATAATCAGGGTTGAGTTGCATATTATTCGGGGTGCCTTGCATGTGCATTAAGCAAACAGGCACATCGAGCTTTGCCGCCATATCAAGTGCGCCCGGTGCCCGAAGCGCATAAATATCATTAATCATACCCGCGCCGACTTGAACTGCTTCACGCATGACGTCTGGTTTATACGTATCGACCGAAAGCGTTATATCATATCGAGTGGATAAATGCTGAATGACAGGAATTAAACGCTCCAGCTCCTGTTCCGCAGGCACGGGCACGGCTCCAGGCCTTGACGATTCAGCACCCAAATCCAAGATATCGGCACCTTCTGCGATCATTTTTTCGGCTTGTCGAACCGCATCGTGTGTTTTTAAAAAATCACCACCATCGGAAAACGAATCGGGTGTAAGATTTAAAATACCCATCACCAAGGGCCGTACACGATACCCCGATGATGGTGTGATCGGTTGAGGTAAAGCACACCATGTAGAAAAATCAGCTGAATTCATAAAAAAACTAAAAAAAGGCACTCAAACTTAATAACACACCATTTTGGACGGGTATATTAGAAATTAAGCCTGTTCCTGAGGTTTGTTCTACCTGAAAATCAATACTTGAACCAAAAATTCCTTGATACAATAAACTTATCGTCACCGATTCAATAATAGGTATGCCTAAACCGGCTTGTGCCTCAAATGCAAATTGTGATTTGTTATTCACCGTATCACGCACCAATACATTCATCCGACGATAAGCCGCACCAAGCTTTAGCTCGCCAAAGACCGTGCTTTGCGGCATGGGGGCCGCACGTACGGTTGCTAGTAAATCAAGTAATGGATTCACCGTAACCGTTACGGGGACACCTCCTAAAAGATCAAGGGTTGCTTGTGGAATATTCAACTGCATTGTGGTGCCATTCTGAAAACCTAACTCGAGACCCAATACGCCGCATAAAAGATCGCCAAGACTTTTGCCCACCGCAATACGTCCAATAGGCGTTTGACCTTGACCTGCATAAGCGTCACTCAAAACAGCATAACCTGCACTTCCCGTAATAGACCATGGAAACGTTTCAGCAATAGGCTGCCGCGTTGGTTCCCCCATAAAACCCGCAAACGACGCAAAAGATAATAAACAACCTCCTAACCATGCGATTGATTGCTTGATAAGCATGTGCATCTCCTGCGTTATACGCTCTTAAAGTGCGACGTTTAAACTCAAAAGAACGCCATTTTGAACGGGAATATTTCCAATTAACCCTGTATCAGTCACAAGATTTGCTTGAAAATTAACATTTGCGCCATAAATACCTTGATAGAGCAAGCTTAAAGTCGCTACATTGGTGATAGGCATACCCAGACCCGCTTGAACCTCACCTGCAAATTGTGATTTATTATTCACCGTGTTACGAATCAGAACATCCATGCGGCGGTACGCAGCCCCAAGTTTAATATCACCAAACATCGGTAGGGTTGATACGAAATTAAAACGCCAAGTTGCTAATAAATCAAGCCATGGCTTCACGGTAACACTGACGTCACCGAACGCATCACGCGTCGCTTGTGGCATAAAGAGCTGCATGGTTGTACCATTTTGAACACCGAGCTCCCAACCCAGACTTGAACGCCCATAATCACGCAGAACTTTACCGATACCAAGTCGCCCTACAGCTGATTGGCCTTGACCGCCATAAGCGCCTTCCAGACCAGCATAACCTAAGCTCCCAGTTATCATCCACGGACAATCATCAACAACCGGTGGCGGTGGTGGTGTACCCATACTTCCAGCAAACGATGCCAGCGACACACAACATCCAATCGCTAGAAGTGTAGATTTGATAAGCATGGGATCCCTCCACCGGGCTATATAATAAATTTAAGATAACCCATCCAACTTATAGAAAAAAGCTAGAGCTTGTCAAGTCGTTTCATTGGGTGGATTACCTGCATGATCTTCATCATGTTCAGCAGGCTTGGTTACATGATTACGACGTTTTTTCTTTTCAGGCTTAGACGCATCATCATCTGAATCCGATGATACCGTCGGAGCACCTAAATTTTCCCAACCTTCAGGTGGTGATGCTGATTTTCCGCTCATCACTTCTTCAATTTGCTTGGCATCAATCGTTTCATATTTGAGCAGCCCTTCGGCCATTCTATCTAATTTATCACGATGCTCAGTGATAATTTTTTCGGCACGCTTATAATTGCGCTCAATAATTGCAAAAACTTCGGCATCAATCGCTTCTGCTGTTTTGTCCGAAATTTCTTTGTTTTGTGACATCGAGCGCCCGAGAAATACTTCACCTTGTTCTTCTCCAAACGTCATAGGGCCAAGCTTGGACAATCCCCAACTGGTCACCATTTTACGTGCAAGCTCTGTTGCGCGCATAATATCGTTTGACGCTCCGGTGGTCACATGATCAGCACCAAACACCAATTCTTCCGCCACACGTCCACCAAACAAACTCGCCAATTGGCTTTCGAGGCGCTGTCGGCTATGACTATAACGATCTTGCTCGGGTAAAAACATGGTGACACCCAGCGCCCGTCCTCGAGGTATAATCGTTACTTTATACACAGGGTCGTGATCAGGCACTAAAAGCCCAACCAAAGCATGACCGGCTTCATGAAATGCCGTTAACGTTCGTTCGGATTCATCCATGACCATGGTGCGACGCTCTGCCCCCATCATGATTTTGTCTTTGGCTTTATCCAAATCTTGCATGCCCACTTTACGCTTGTTCGCCCGTGCCGCAAATAAAGCCCCTTCGTTCACTAAATTGGCTAAATCTGCTCCAGAAAAACCAGGTGTTCCACGTGCAATCGCTAAAATATCAAGGCTTGCTTCAGCGGGAACTTTGGTTAAATGCACGCGAAGAATCTGCTCACGCCCTCGAATATCAGGCAGCGGAACCACCACTTGCCGATCAAAGCGCCCGGGCCTCAGCAATGCTGGATCAAGTACATCCGGTCGGTTGGTTGCGGCAATCACAATCACACCATCGTTACCTTCAAAACCGTCCATCTCAACCAAAAGTTGGTTCAACGTTTGCTCACGTTCATCATGACCACCCCCCAGACCTGCTCCACGATGACGACCTACGGCATCAATTTCATCAATAAAAATAATGCACGGCGCTTGTTTTTTCGCTTGTTCAAACATGTCGCGAACCCGCGAGGCCCCAACACCCACAAACATTTCAACAAAATCAGATCCCGAGATCGTAAAGAACGGCACTTTAGCCTCACCAGCAACTGCTTTAGCAAGTAACGTTTTACCCGTTCCTGGCGAACCAACGAGCAACACCCCGCGCGGAATACGCCCGCCTAAATTTTGAAACTTGGTTGGATCTTTTAAGAAATCCACCAGCTCTTTGACTTCGTCTTTGGCTTCATCCACACCCGCAACATCTGCAAACGTAATTTTGACTTGATCTTCACCCAACAACCGAGCGCGAGAACGGCCAAACGACATAGCTCCTCGGCCACCGCCACCGCCGCCTTGCATTTGTCGCATAAAGAAAACCCACACGCCAATCAACAAAAGCATCGGGAACCAATTAACAAAAAGGTGTAACAAAAAGCTTTCTTGCTGTTTTTCTTGGCCACTAACATCAACATTATTTTTTAAAAGCTCACCTAGCAAAGCTTTATCAGGCATAGGTTGATAAGTCACAAAAGGCCGATTATTTTTACTCACGCCTCGAATAATACGATCATCTTCAACCGATACGGATGCAACAGCCCCCTGATCAATTTCTTTTAAGAATTGGCTGTACGTAATTTTTTCTGCACCCGCATGTTGCGGACCAAAATTACTAAAAACCGAAACCAAAACAATGGCTATAATAAGCCATAAAAACAAATTTTTTACCATGTCATTCAAAATAGTAGCCTCTTTTTGACGTGACCAAACAACAAATAGATGAATCAGTAAAGGTACTACAATTTATAACCTTTCGCCAATAGGTAAGCTTCTCGTGAGCGCGGCCGAGATGCCGCCGGCTTTCGAACCATCACCTGTTCAAATTGCGTACGTGCTAATTTTAAGAGCTCATCAAAACCTTCACCATGGAACACTTTCATCAGTAAATGACCGCCAGGCTTCAACACGCTCGAAGCTAAATCAAACGCAAGTTCGACCAGCGCCATAGCACGGGGAATATCCACAGAGATATTACCGCTCATGTTAGGCGCCATATCTGAAAGCAATAAATCTACCCCATCCTTGGGCACATGTGTCATCAACTCAGCTAAAACGTTGTCATCATGAAAATCACCTTGAACAATATCCACGCCAGGCAAAGGGTCCATTGGTAAAATATCAAGCGCAATAATTTTACCTCGCCCTTGTAACTTTTCTACGAGATACTGCGTCCAACCTCCAGGTGCTGCACCTAGATCAATCACAGTCATACCTGGATGAAGCAAATTTTTCTTTTCATCGAGCTCTTTTATTTTGTATATAGCGCGACTCCTGTACCCCTCACGCTGTGCTTGTTTTACATATTCATCATTAAAATGCTCTCGAAGCCATCGATGACTACTTTTAGAACGCGCCATAATTCACCATAATTTAATTTTCAAGCCAAAGCAATGGCCTAATTGTACCTGAATAACACACAAAAACCACTACCAAATCTCGTGCATCTGCGTTAAAATTAGCTGATTTTAATACGTTGCTTACATCCGGTGTGTATTCTATGAACAAAACAGCATCTGCAGCACGCGATATTCGCCGAACACTTGCCATCAAATGTGTTTTGCTTACCTTGCTTTGGTTTTTTTGTTTACGAGGTACTGAAAAAATCACCGTCGATGGCCCAACCTGGCTCCTAGGACCTAACCTATCGACATCAACATCTATTCAACATAAAGAGGTCATATCATGATTCCTGGTACCGACGTGGTGGATTTATCCCGTCTTCAGTTTGCGCTCACCGCACTTTATCACTTTTTATTTGTTCCGCTCACCTTAGGGATTTCTATCATTCTTGGGATTATGGAAACTGTCTACGTCATGACCGGCAAGACCATTTGGCGTGACATGGTTAAATATTGGGGCCTTTTATTTGGTATTAACTTTGTACTGGGCGTCGCAACAGGACTGACCATGGAGTTTCAATTCGGGACCAACTGGGCCTATTATTCTCACTACGTAGGCGATGTGTTTGGTGCGCCGCTGGCCATCGAAGGTCTCATGGCTTTCTTTTTAGAAGCGACATTTGTTGGTCTATTTTTCTTTGGCTGGGATAAACTTTCCGCACGCGGGCATTTAACGTGCACCTGGTTGCTTGCATTAGCCACCAACCTTTCTGCGTTATGGATTCTGATTGCTAACGGATGGATGCAAAACCCTGTTGGCGCCTATTTTGATTTTGAAACCATGCGTATGGAAGTCACCAACTTTGCAGATATTATTTTTAATCCTGTAGCCCAAGCAAAATTTGTCCATACACTCAGTGCCGGCTACGTGACAGGTGCCGTGTTTGTATTATCGATTAGCGCTTATTTCTTGCTCAACAAACGCCACGAAGCACTGGCTAAGCGCTCGATTTCTGTTGCCGTTGCCTTTGGTTTGGCGTCTGCTTTATCCGTGGTCGTGCTCGGTGACGAAAGCGGTTATTTAGCCAACAGCAATCAAAAAATGAAAATTGCGGCGATGGAAGCCATGTGGCATACAGAAAAAGCACCGGCGAGCCTCACACTCATCGGCATGCCTAACGAAGCAACCCAAACGACTGATCACGCCATAAAACTGCCTTATGCGCTTGGCTTGATTGCAACACGATCGCTCAATGAGCCGCTCACCGGCATATCCGAACTTATCGAAGAAAGCAAAGAACGTATCCGCCATGGTATGCTCGCGTACGACGCCTTAACACGGCTTCAACACGATAAAAACAACGCGGAAGCCCTTGCTGAATTTAAAACGCATCAAGACGACCTAGGCTACGGCTTACTCCTCAAGCGCTACACCGAGAACGTATCGGATGCGACCGAGGAGCAAATCACACAAGCCGCCGAGTCGCTCAAGCCACACGTTGCACCGCTATTTTTTGCTTTTCGAATCATGGCCGGTTGTGGGTTCTTCTTTATCGCACTATTTGTGATGGGTTTCTACTTCTCGGCGAAACACACCCTGCACACGCATCGCTGGTTCTTACGCCTTGCGTGCCTCGCCCTACCCCTGCCTTGGATTGCGGCAGAGCTGGGTTGGGTTGTTGCTGAATACGGTCGTCAGCCTTGGGTTGTCCAGGGCGTGCTACCGACAGCGATGGCAACCTCGTCGATCACCGCAGGGCAAGTGCTTACCTCGCTTGCAAGTTTTGTTACGTTTTATTCTGTGCTCGCCATCATCGAGATTTATTTGATGGTTAAATACATTCGTCGCGGCCCTGCCGCCCTCTCACACTAGGAGTGACGGCTATGAACATACCTTTTGATTATGAAACATTACGGGTAATGTGGTGGGTTTTACTTGGCGTACTGCTCATCGGCTTTGCCGTCATGGATGGCTTTGATCTGGGGGTCGCCATGTGGATTCCGTTCTTAACACGCTCCGAAATGGAACGCCGAATTTTGATTAATAGCATTGCTCCCACCTGGGAAGGCAATCAAGTGTGGTTTATCCTCGGTGGTGGTGCGATTTTTGCTGCCTGGCCCGCACTGTATGCACTTTCGTTTTCAGGCTTTTATTACGCCATGCTGTTGGTTTTACTTGCCTTAATATTACGCCCGGTAGGCTTTAAATATCGCTCCAAAGTCGATAACTCCACCTGGCGCACGGCCTGGGATATCGCCTTATTTATTGGCGGCTTTGTGCCATCGCTTATTTTTGGCGTGGCCATGGGCAATGTTTTACAGGGCCTCCCGTTTCATTTTGATAGCAGCCTACGTCCGTTTTATACAGGCAGTTTTTTCGAGCTATTAAATCCTTTTGGTATTTTAGGCGGCCTTGTCTCGGTTCTGATGCTCGCAATGCATGGTGCATTTTTCCTTACCGTTAAAACCGAAGGTTTTTTACAACGCCGAGCCAAAAAAGCCGCATCGACCTGTGCCGTTTTGGTCGTGATGCTTTTTGCTGCTGGCGGTGCCTGGCTCTATTTTTATATCGATGGCTACACCCTGACCCAAGCCATGCCGCACGATGGGCCTTCAAATCCTTTATATAAACACGTTGCACGTGAAGCGCATGCTTGGTTCACGAACTACGCAACGTGGCCCAGTCTCATGAGTGTACCGCTTGCAGGGCTTACGTTACCGCTTTTAGCCGCATGGATGGTCTACATTCGCTGTGTACGCCTTGCGTTTATTTTAAGCTCCGCTTCGGTTATAGCCATCATTGCCACCGTGGGTATGAGCATGTTCCCGTTTATTTTTCCATCGTCCACCAACCCAAGCCAAAGCTTGATGGTCTGGGATAGTTCATCAAGTCATCTCACCCTCTTTATCATGCTGGTTGCTACGGTGTTGTTATTTCCAATCGTTCTGGCTTATACCGCTTGGGTCTATCGTGTATTACGTGGAAAAGTAACCGCCTCGACCATCAGTAACGCGTCAGAAGCTTATTAGGAGATTTTAACTATGTGGTATTTTTCATGGATTCTAGGCACAGCCCTTGCTTGCACCTTTGCAATTTTAAATGCACTTTGGTTCGAGCTGCGTGAAAAGCAAGATTAAGCCTTTACTTTATGCTTACATATTGACATAATAGCCCCATTGGTACGCAACAATTTAGGGCTATTATGCCAGCTACAACATCAAGCAATCCCTTCGAACTTTTAATGGACTATCTTCAAGGCCAAAAAGATGCCCATCAGTTGCGCAACGCCTTCACCGAAGGCCGAGAAACACGCGATGCCTTTGCCACCTATAAAACCACTTCATTCACACTCGACCAAATCAACCAGTTAAAAAACGAACTTGCGATTCCAGAAAACGCAAGCCTTGATGAGGCTGATAATTTATTGGATTTAATCGATAACATCAACAAAGCAGGCTATGGCTACGGGCAACTGGCAGACTTTAGGTACCACATCAAGCACATTCAACCTGAAGCAGATTGGACGGGAACGCTGTATACCACCACGTTAATCACAGGCATCGTGTCGAGTTTTTTCTTTTTAAACGGTCGTCAACGCGATCGTTTAGAAGCTGTGCTTGTACGCATTGCTCCTTCTATCCCTCCGCTGCTTTTGGTCGGTCTTCAAATTTATACAATGTTCAAACAAGCCTACACAAGCTTATACGAAGATACCTATTATTCAGCTAATCACCGCATTCGCAGGTGGCTTGTCGGCACGTTGCCAGCCCTGTTTAATCTTGCAGCTTATGCGACCATCGCCGTTGTAGGAAGCATGTCACCGTTAGCCGCTGTGCTTTTTGTATCCGCAAGTCTAGTTGCTATTGCTGATGGCTTGCATCGTATTTATGATTTAGTCAACGTCGCAGAGACAGCAGAAACTGGCACAGCCTCTGCCATTCGACAACAAAATCGTATCGAACGTACACGCCAAACCCTGCACGTAAAAATTGGTGCAGCACTTGCACTCGTTGCGACTGTCGTGGTTTCGTGCATTTTTCCACCCAGTATTTTTGCTGTTTTAGCCTACTGCGCTTTATTTATACTCATACCATGGACAAAAAATAGCCTTCTCAACAAAATTCATACCGAATCATCTCATCAGCTTTTAACTGAGCTTAGCAAACAATCGCCCATCATCAAAAGCAACATGGGTCTATTTAAGCAACACAAATCCACCCAAACGGATGAACCGGATGAACGGCTAAGCTTAGCTTAGCAGCGACGCTTTAACTCGCGACGTGTTGTTTCATCAATAAACGCTGCATCCAGCGCCATCAACGTGATCTTACGCATCTGTTCATCGCTGTAATCATACGCTTGTTGAGCGCGATCATATTCTTTAGCAACCGTGGTACCAAAAAAAGGCGGATCATCTGAATTAAGACTGACCGAAATACCCGCCTCTAAAAGCTTAGGAAACGGATGCTCGGCTAAAGTAGGATAAAGTCCTAAACAAATATTACTTGAGGGGCAAACCTCAAGTGCTACACCACGCTCTTGTAACAACGCCATCATTTCAGGTGAGTTCACCGCTTGTACGCCGTGCCCTATACGTTGAACCGATAGATAGTTTAGGGCATCTTCCATGCTTTTAACGCCGGAAAATTCTCCAGCATGCGCCGTACACCCAAGGCCTGCTTCGCGCGCAATACGGTACGCACGTTCAAATAATTGAGGTGAAAAACCCGCTTCATCACCACCTAAACCAAATCCTGTCACATAGGCCGAAGGGTGTTGAAGCGCTTGCTCTGCTACATGTGTGACCGCCTCCGCCCCAAAATGCCGTACACCGGTCACTAAAATACGCCCAACAATACCGTGCCTTGATTCAGCATCTTGAATCGCCTGCTCAATCGCTGCAACATGCTCAACTGAAGGAATACCCGAAACTTTTTCGGCATGATCCGGCGAATACATCATTTCAACATAAATCACATCATCAGCTGCATTACGTGCTAAATAATCCAGCGTTAAATCATAATAATCTTGGGGCACGCGAATCAAATCGGCCAACGAATCATACACACTCAAAAAATGAATAAAATCATCGAACGCATACCGTTCACCACGAGTGTCAATTAAGCCTTTTGGAAACGATAAACGATTACGGGCGGCAAGCTTGTGGGCAAGTTCGGGTGCAATCGTACCTTCAAGGTGCACATGCAATTCTGCTTTTTTTACCATGATGATGATTCCTTAGTGAGTATACATAGCAACTTTAATCAAAATTGGGTAGAATTTCCAGGTTGAACGCAAGCTCGTTGGAGAATATGCATGAAAAGAACACCTGAAATCGATAAAAAATACGTTAGCCCCTATGACAAATTATTACACGGCTTTGATGCCACACACGCGCCTTCCACATCGCAACAGCGTGAAATCAGCAAATATGAAGTTTTATTTAAATTACGTGATGAAGTCATCGAACATCCTGAAAAAAATAAGTTATGGGATAAATTTTAAATTTTAGGACTTGCACGCATGGCTATTTGGTCTCAACCGATCACACCCGAAACGCTGAATCTACGTGGTCATAAAACCATGGCTGAATGGCTAGGCATTCAATTTACTCACGTGGGTGAAGATACGTTAACCGCGACCATGCCCGCTACCGAGCGTACAAAGCAGCCACTCGGAATTGTGCATGGTGGTGCAAACGTGGTGCTCGCTGAAACCATCGCAAGCACCGCCGCAAACGCTGCGGTCGACCAATCCCGCTATTATTGTGTTGGTCTCGAAATAAATGCGAACCACATTCGTTCAGTTCGTGACGGCTTCATCACCGGTGTGACGCGCCCAGTACACCTTGGCCGCAGCACGCATATTTGGCTCATTGATCTGTACAACGATGAAGGCAAGCTCACCTGCACCTCACGCATGACCGCGTCGGTGATGACACGGAAATAAAACGATCTATTGATTTGTGCTCGCAGGCCCAGGCCTTTCAGGTGTATTTTTATTATCCTGATTCACCGCTCGCTTCTCTTTAGCCCATTGTTTAAATACGCTTTGAGCCGACACAGGTTTTTGAGATGCCTTCGCTTGCTCTCGCACGTCAGTCCAAGTTTTCTTGATCGCACTGGGGCTGGCCTCCGTCATCATCGCTCGGACTTTAGCCCGAAGCTCAGTTAAATCTGTAAGCTGCCGAGGTGTTAAATCAAACACATCCGGCTGCAACTTCGCTTGCGTCAACAGCTTACTAATATCGCCTTGTAACAAGCGCATGGAGTCAGACGTAGGGGCATTCGAAAAAAGACCTATGTTTTGAATTTGGCGTGCGTATTGAGCATCAAAATTTTTCAAACGTTCACGAAACGCATGTATTTTTTCATCCGCATCTAACGCAGATAAGCGAGCGGAGCGTGGCATATTTGTCATACATTGCACCTCTAACAAAGCGGTCTCTTTATTGATAGTATAGTACACTAAAAGAGCAGGGCGTGCAAAACCTTATACGATCCAATTGTTAACAAGCATGCAGCAGGCAATGTAAGAATCCATGAAGTAAAAATATTACGAATCACAACTAAATTTAAAGCACCAATACCACGTGCAAGACCGACTCCCAACACTGAGCCTACGAGCGTCTGTGTAGCAGAAACTGGAATCCCAATACTGGTTGCCACAACAACCGTTGTTGCAGCCGAAAGTGTGGCTGCAAACGCACGACTCGGTGTTAAAGCCGTAATCGAGCTCCCCACCGTTTCAATCACGCGCCGACCTTGTACAAGAAAACCAATCACAGCGCCCGTTGCACCCAAAACAACAACCCACATGGGGTAACCGGCGGCTCGAAATGGCTCATCGGCATGCATCACCAAGCTATGCACCATACTGAGCGGAGCAACGGCCAGGGCTACATCATTTGCACCATGCGCAAACACCATAGCACATGCTGTCATCGCCATCAGGACAGCAAAATATTTTTCTACTTGCTTAAAACTATCACGTCGACGTAAGTTAGGCTTCTCAGGAATGTGGCGAATCACCCACATACCGAAGAACGTGATGGTGATGCTCGTGCCTAACATAACCAGCATGCTTTGCTTGATATTGAGCTGCACATCAAAATGCGCGAGGCCTTTAAATACCGTAATAAACGACAACACCGAGCCCACTAAAAATAGATAGAGTGGAATAAATCGCTTCGCACGCTCGAGTACATTGGCTTGCACAAAAATGGTCTGCTGGATACTAAAAAACAGTGCATAAGCTGTTGTGCCTGCAATCAGTGGTGACGTGATCCAACCCATCGCAATGTGGGATACTTGATGCCAATGCACGGCATGCTTACCCAGCATAAGCCAACCAAACCCAACCATTGAGCCAACCAATGCATTGGTGATGGAGACGGGCACGCCTATAAAACTTGCCAAATGCATCCAAATTGTACATGCCATCAGCACGCCCAACATGCCTTCAATCAAAATGCTCGGCTGTTCAGCCAGTAAGTGTACATCAATAATACCGTCACGCAACGTCGCAGTCACATCCGTTCCACCTAAAAATGCGCCTAAGAACTCAAAAATCACCGCCACACACAAAGCCTGCTTAACGGTGATGGCTTTTGAGCCCATGGTGGTGCTCATGACATTGGCCAAATCGTTCGCGCCAACACCCCACGTCATGAGAAAACAAAGAAAAATAGCAAGAGAAAAATAAAGAGCTGAAATATCCATAGGATGAGTATTACCTGGCAATCAAAATTTGAAGCCGTCCACCCACTGTTTGCGCGTGGTCAGCTAAGTCACCAATCCATTGAACCAATTTATAAAGAAATATCACATCCAATGTGGGCAATTCGCCTTCTATTTCAAAAATACGATGCCGGATATCCGCCAACTGATCGTCACTGTCATGCTCGATGGTATCCAACGTTACAATCATTTCTTCAACGATGGTTACCTCACTCCCGCGAAATCCTGTCTCAAGTAGCTGATCGAGCTCATTAATCGCTTTACATGCCTGCTTTGCTGCGTCCAAAGAGCGTTTTAAAAAAGGCATGAAACGCTCGGTTAATGCCTCGGGGATAAGCATATGACGACCGACCATGAGGCCTGCAATATCTTCCGCTTTATTTGCAATACGATCTTGGCAGCTTAATAATTCCAACACATCGGTACGTGCGACGGGTAAAAACAACCCTGCGGGTAAATGTAGACGTAAATCTCGTTTTATTAAATCGGCTTCTTTCTCAAGTGCTGAGATATCTGATTGTATGCGTACGGCCGCATCCCAATCATCCGCTAACACAGCATCAAAAAAAGGCAAAAGCTGCTTGGCGCACTGATACACTTTGTACATGTGATGTTCAATAGGCTTAATTGGCGAAGGCCCAAACATATTGAAAAGATTACCCATCATAGGACGATAACCCTAAAGAAGATTGATGAGTAGTATACCGAACCCTGTACGATTTGAATAACGTTTTTTGCAAAAATAAGACGAGCATGTTACAAAGTTAGGCGAATGTGTTGTGCGTGCATGTTAGCGCAATACGCGAGAAATTCACGGACAACCCCAGGATTGGGCGTTTTAGGAGCAATATCATGATTGAATATATTTATAAAGGATTTAAATTATCTTATCAGGTCAGTGAGCTCAGTGCTTCTGCATCATTCGATGGTTCCATCTTATACGAAGCGCATGGCAATGCGGTTTATTTATTAAGTACGCCTAAAAAATGGTTTTCACAAACCCATTTTCATACCGATAACGAGAGTCATCAAGGCGCTGAGCACGAAATCAAACGTCTGCTTGAAAATTATGTCGATTTTGAATTAAAAAACTTTTATACCATGCAAGAAAAAGGGACGTTTTCTGAAAATTAATACCATTATGGTACCGAGAAGAGGACTCGAACCTCCACGGAGTTGCCCCCACTAGCACCTGAAGCTAGCGTGTCTACCATTCCACCACCTCGGCAATTGAACGGTAAACTACGCGTTTACTTCACGTTTGTCAACTTATTTTATGCTTCGGGCTTGATCATATGCGCGGGTTGAACATATTCAGCAAACTGCTCTGCCGTCAAATAACCCAACTGCACAGCCGCCTCTTGAAGTGACAAATTGCCTTGATGCGCAGTTTTCGCAATTTTAGCCGCTTTATCATAACCAATATGCTGATTAAGTGCCGTCACCAGCATCAGCGACCGCTCAACATAGCCTTCGATCACCGGAAGATTGGCCTCAAGCCCCGCCACACAAAATTCTTGAAACGAACGGCATGTATCAGCTAATAGACGCAACGAATGCAACACGTTAAAAATAATCACCGGCTTCGAAACATTCAGCTCAAAATTACCTTGGCTTGCCGCCATACCCACCGTCGCATCATTCCCCATCACTTGCGTACACACCATCAGCATCGCCTCCGACTGTGTTGGATTCACTTTGCCAGGCATGATCGACGAACCCGGTTCGTTTTCAGGTAAAATTAACTCACCAATCCCACAACGTGGACCCGAGCCTAACCAGCGGACATCGTTTGCTATTTTAGTTAAAGCACACGCCAAGGCCCTTAACGTACTGTGTGCCATCACCAAAGGTTCATGGGATGCTAACGCCTCAAATTTATTAGGCGCTGTAACAAAAGGCTGTTCTGTGAGTGCAGCAATATGACCGGCTACTTTTGTGGCAAATTCAGGATGTGTATTTAATCCTGTTCCAACAGCTGTGCCCCCTAGCGCAAGCTGATACAACTCTGGCAACACCGCTTCCATACGCGCCATGCAAGCATCCAGTTGCGCCACATACGCCGAAAACTCTTGACCTAGTGTTAGAGGCACTGCATCTTGCAAATGCGTACGACCAATTTTTACAATATTTTTGAACTCTTCCATTTTTGCAGCTAAGCCATCACGTAATGCTTTAACCGCAGGCAATAAATTTTCGTGAAACGCCATGGCCGCCGCAATGTGCATGGCCGTTGGAAACGTGTCGTTGGATGACTGAGATTTATTCACATCATCGTTGGGATGAATCGGGTTTTTACTCCCCATCACACCGCCAGCAAGTTCAATTGCACGATTTGAAATCACTTCGTTTGCATTCATGTTCGATTGCGTGCCACTGCCGGTTTGCCAAACATGCAGCGGAAAATGTGCGTCTAACTTACCCTCACGCACTTCATCAGCTGCTTGTTGAATCAGCGCTGACTTTTCTTCTGATAATTTACCTAATTCTTGATTGGTGATAGCCGCCGCTTTTTTTAAAACACCAAAAGCATGAACCACTTCTTTTGGCATCAAATCATGCCCAATATTAAAGTGATGCAACGAACGCGCCGTTTGTGCACCCCAGTATTTATCGGCAGGAACGTTAATCTCACCCATACTATCTGATTCAACGCGTATTTTACTCATGATAAACTCCTAATTTTTATAGCCCAATAGAATAACGGATTGAGTGACATTGGTATACACTACTTAAATATACTTAAATTCAAGCAGGATTTTTTCTTATGCGAACCGTTCGTATTTATCATCCAGGTGTCTATAACCTTCATGACTTGGTTGAATTATCAGAAGCCGAGAGCAAACACGTTGCACGCGTACTTCGGATGCATCCAGGTGATATTTTAACGCTGTTTTGTGGCGATAACCGTGAGTATTCCGCCATGATAACGGGGGCCACCAAGCGCCATGTGACTGTACGTATTGAAAGCGTCCAACCATTTGATCGCGAATCGCCTTGTAAAATACATCTTGCCCAAGGCATCGCCAAAGGCGATCGCATGAGCTTTATTATTCAAAAAGCGGTTGAGTTGGGTGTGACAAGCATCACGCCGTTACACACGCAACACGGGGCCGTACGTCGTGACACGAAGCAATTGGCTAAAAAACACGCTCAGTGGGAGGCCATTGCAATCAGCGCCTGTGAGCAATCCGGCCGTAATATTATTCCGACGATCCATCCGCCCTGCTCGTTTGATAACTACCTCGAAACCTGTTCTGCACAAACCAAGTACCTGCTCGATCCTTTGGCTGAGCACGCATGGAAAAAAAGTACGGCAAAACAAGGCGATCTTGCTTTGCTGATTGGGCCCGAAGGGGGGTTAGATCCGAGCGAAATTAAACAAGCAAAAGCTGTGTCATTCCAGAGTATTAAGCTCGGTCCTCGCATTTTACGCACCGAAACTGCAACAATTGCAGCACTCAGTGTCTTGCAAGCGCTTCTGGGTGATCTATAATAGGCTGTCAGCTTCCGGACTAGTTTATACTTAAGTACTTGATTCCGGGCTTGTTTTTTAAATATGGCCTCTTGCGGACCATCAAAAAACAAGAATTATTATAATTAAATGAGGTTCTTTCATGAGCAATCACGTTAAAACGGTTACCGACGACAACTTCGAAACTGAAGTTTTAAATGCTACTCAACCTGTACTTATCGATTTTTGGGCTCCTTGGTGTGGGCCATGCCGAGCATTTGCTCCAACCTTTGAAGAAGCGGCAGAAAGTTATAGCGGCAGCGTTACTTTTGCAAAAATCAACATTGATGAGAACCCAGAAACACCTTCAAAATATGGTGTCATGAGCATTCCTACCTTACTGTTGATTAAAAACGGTCAAGTCAAAGCGACCAAAATGGGTGCTTTATCGAAATCTCAACTTGTTGCTTTTATCGATAGCAATATTTAACCCCATAAAAAAGCTTTGTTACGTATGCAACAAAGCTTTTTTTATATTTTAAATCATCTTAACTTAATCTCCTCCATGATTTTTTCAATATCCGATGCTACGGTTTCCATATCCCCTTTACCGTAACAATTTAAATCGATCGCATATTCAACCAACACTTTCGTATGCTCCAAGAGCTTATAGGCTTCACCATCATCACCTGTTTCAATATAGTGCCCCGCAAGATAAGCTTCTGCACCTTGTAAACTTTGCGTACACACAGTTCTGTCTTGATAGCGACCCAACCAGTCTAATTTGAGCGCCAAGCGACGGCACTCATCTGCATAAACTTTCGCATTCTCAGGTTTTTCATCCTTTTTATCGCCTGGTTTATAAAGCGTACTATTAAACGAGGCTGCACAGGCCCCCATCACCGATAGCGCCAAGCCACACGCAACACAACCTCGCATTACTGATTTAAACATACTCGCACACTCCTTATGTATTTTAATTTATTTTATATAAATAACATTTTGACTAGCATTTTCCAAATAAAACCGTTAATATACAAAAAGAATTTGTATAGCTCGACCAAGGATGACTTTTGGGCGCTAGCTCTAAAAGTAACTCTCCCCGTAACACAATTTTGGATAATCATTCCATCGAATGAAATAACACATCAAGCGAGACCTATGAACTTAAGTGAACTCAAGCGATTACCTATTGCTGAACTGATGAATATCGCCCAAGAAGCGAAAATCGAAAACACCTCCCGCATGCGCAAACAAGACATTGTCTTTTCTATATTAAAAGCGAAAGCGCTCAAGGGTGATGATATTTATGGCCATGGCGTGGTGGAAATTTTGCCCGAAGGTGGATTTGGCTTTTTACGCTCGGCCGACAGCTCCTATATCGCGGGCCCCGATGACATTTATGTCTCCCCAAGCCAAATCAGACGTTTTGGTTTGCGTACGGGCGATACCGTTTCTGGAAAAATTCGACCACCCAAAGATAACGAGCGTTATTTTGCTTTACTTAAAGTGGACAAGATTAATCTGGATACACCCGAAAACGCGAAACGCAAAATTTTATTTGAAAATTTAACACCGCTGTTTGCTTCTGAGCGCTTGGTGATGGAGCAAGGGAACGGCAGTACAGAAGACTTAACCGCACGCGTCATTGACCTGACAGCGCCCTTTGGCCTTGGCCAACGTGGTCTCATCGTGGCCCCACCTAAAGCCGGTAAGACCATTATGCTTCAAAACATTGCGCACTCCATCGCGCGCAATTATCCTAAATGTCATCTGATTGTTCTATTGATTGATGAGCGACCCGAGGAAGTCACAGAAATGCGACGCTCCGTTCATGGTGAAGTGGTTGCCAGTACATTTGATGAACCGGCTCAACGCCACGTTCAAGTGGCGGAAATGGTCATCGAAAAAGCTAAGCGCTTAGTTGAACACAAACACGATGTTGTGATTTTACTCGACTCCATCACACGTCTTGCCCGCGCTTACAACACCGTGGTTCCTTCATCTGGAAAAGTCCTCACCGGTGGTGTAGACGCGAATGCTCTTCAACGCCCCAAGCGCTTATACGGTGCTGCTCGTAATATCGAAGAAGGTGGTAGTCTCACCATCATAGCTACCGCCATGGTCGAAACAGGTTCTCGTATGGATGAAGTTATCTACGAAGAATTCAAAGGTACCGGCAACATGGAAATCCATCTCAGCAGAGCTATTTCTGAACGACGGACCTTCCCTGCGATTAATATCAACCGTTCGGGTACGCGTCGCGAAGATTTACTGCTCTCACCGGAAGAATTACAACGCATGTGGATTCTGCGCAAAATTCTCCAGCCTATGGATGAAGCTGATGCGATTGAATTCTTACTTGAGCGCATGAAAAACCACAAAACCAATGCTGAATTTTTTGACGCGATGAAGCGTCAGGAATAAGCGTATGAAGTACGAGGATTTGCGTGAGTTTATCAATCATTTAGAATCACGCAAGCTACTCACCCGCATTGATTATCCTGTGTCACCGGTGCTCGAAATGACCGCCGTCAGTGATAAAGTACTTCGTGCGGGTGGGCCTGCCTTACTGTTCACGCACCCCAAACACCATACCATGCCTGTCCTCACCAACCTGTTTGGTACGGTTGAACGTGTAGCGCTCGCCATGGGGCAAAACGATATCTCGGCGTTACGTGACGTCGGCAAGCTTTTGGCAGCCCTTAAAGAACCTGAGCCTCCCAAAGGCTTCAAAGACGCTTATCAACAACTGCCTCTCTTAAAACACGCGCTGCATATGGCCCCTAAAATAACCAAGCGTGCACCCTGTCAAACCTATGTGATTGAAAAAGGCGAGGTTGATTTAACCCAACTTCCTATCCAAACCTGTTGGCCTGATGATGTCGCGCCATTGATTACCTGGGGCTTGGTCACCACTAAAGGCCCGCATCATTCACGTGAAAACATTGGCATTTATCGCCAGCAAGTACTCAATAAAAATCAACTCATCATGCGTTGGCTTGCTCACCGTGGTGGCGCGCTGGACTATTTAGCCTGGCAAGAGGAACATCCTGGCGAGCGCTTTCCTATCGCCGTCACACTGGGCACCGATCCGGCAACACTTCTAGCCGCCGTGACGCCCGTTCCTGACACACTGTCTGAATATGCATTCGCAGGCTTGCTACGTGGTAAACGTACGGAATTAGTGAAGTGCTTAACCCATGACTTACACGTACCTGCTCGCGCTGAAATTGTGCTTGAAGGCTACTTAGAACCGGGAATACTGGCCCCTGAAGGCCCTTTTGGTGACCATACGGGTTATTACAACGAAGTGGAATCCTTTCCTATCTTCACCGTCGAATGCATCACACATCGCCCTGATCCAATCTATCACAGCACCTACACCGGACGACCTCCGGATGAACCTGCAATTTTAGGGCTTGCGCTGAACGAAGTGTTTATTCCGTTATTACAAAAACAATTTCCTGAGATCATCGACTTTTATTTACCTCCCGAAGGCTGTTCATATCGGCTTGCCGTCATCACCATCAAAAAACAATACCCAGGACATGCTAAACGGGTCATGATGGCCGCATGGTCTTTTTTAAAACAATTCATGTACACCAAATTTGTGATTGTATGCGACGATGATATTGATGCGCGCAATTGGCACGATGTGATTTGGGCGATGACCACACGTATGGATCCCGTGCGTGATACCGTCATGATAGAAAACACACCCATGGATTATTTGGACTTTGCCTCGCCAACCTCAGGATTAGGGTCTAAAATAGGCATGGATGCCACCAATAAATGGCCCGGCGAAACCACACGACCCTGGGGAAAACCCATGACCATGGACCCCGATATTTTAAAACAGGTCGAAGATTATTGGCCTGATTTAGGAATCAATTTATGTCCAAAGAAATAACCTCTGCACACGTTACCCAAGCGATACCTCTCACGCGCAGCTTATTACGTGTCACACTCACACCTGAGCACTATATTCCCTACGAAGCTGGGCAATACTTACAAATTATTTCTTCCATCGAAACACTGTTTTACTCGATTGCTAATGCACCGCTGGGGTCACATACGTATGAATTACACATCCGACACACGCCCAACAATCTTGAGCATCAACATATTTTAAATTCGCTCAAACAACAAGGCCGTGTGATTCTCAATTTACCGTTTGGGAAATGCACATTAAACGCGCTTGATCCCAAACGCCCCATTATTTTTATTGCTGGTGGAACAGGTTTTGCGCCCATTAAAGCCATGATTGAACAACTCTTGACAGATGGAGATACCCGATCGTTCGAGCTCTATTGGAGTGCACGCTGCCAAGAAGATTTGTATTTAGATGAACAAGTTTTAATCTGGAAAAAACACATCGAGCATTTTGATTATATTCCCCATATCAAAACATCTCATCAAACAACGCTCATTAAGCGGATTCAAGAAAAACACCCGCATGATTTAGCCGACCACCAAGTCGTACTCGCAGGCCCGTTTGATTTGGTTTATTCATTACGTGATGATTTAATTAAACAAGGCTTGTCTCCAAATCAGCTATTCTCAGATGCGTTTGATTTGGAGACTTAAAGTCTATTCAATATGTTATACCATCTGAATAGGTCCGGGATACTTAGCAACCAGCGCATCGTTGGTTAATAAAACAATACCTTCAACCGTTGCTTGGGCAATTAATATGCGATCAAACGGATCTTTATGAAGGGGAGGCAGGCTACTAAGACTCACTGCATGTTCGCTACATATCGGTAATTCACAATAACCATTATCTAATAACCCACGGCGTAACAAGCGTGAATCGACTTTGAAATCATCACGACCTAATCCAGACTTAATCACAACCTCCCATAGACTCGCTGCACTAAAAAATAGCTCATTTTCTTTTGTATTGATTAACGTGTACGCATTCGATGATAAACGATCAGGATCGCCCGCAGCCCAAAGCAAAAGATGTGTATCAAGCAATAGTTTCATAAATTTTCACCAAACATGTGCTCAATATCAGAGTCTCCCATCCTATCAAAATCATCTGGGACGCTTATTTTCCCTGTCATAAAGCCTAATCGCTTTTGCTCGTTCACACCTGTCGCATTCAAAGCCATCACTTTGACCAAGGGCTTTCCTGATTTTGCAATAATAAACGGCTCCCCATGAATTGCTTGCTCTATAAGGCGAGATAAATGTGTTTTTGCTTCATGAATATTAACCGTTTGCATGATGCACTCACTAAACTAAACCAATTAAACTAAGTCTATATAAAAAATACTTTTTATGCAAACAATAACTTTGTTATGTCGTAGCAATACGGTTGAGTGATAGAATACTTCATACAATATTCCTCTTAATTTGGAGACTTAAAACAGATGAACACCATGTATCAACTACTTGCCCTCGTTGGAGCGGGCCTTATCGGCTGGATTTTGTACCGTACGGTTAAAAACAAGCCTGAACAGTTTAGCCGCGAAAACATGATGAAAAGCTTTTCAAGCATGGGATTTTTAGCACTCATTCTTATTGCATTTGTCGCGTTTTTAGTCATACTCACACGGCAGTAAGCACCTACAATGAGAAAGCTACAACCCCGGATTTTCGAGACTTAACATGCCTGAATTAAAGTCATACGCAAACAACTCGGCATAACGACCCCAGTCAATCATAGTCCGTAACACGCGATCGGCTTCTTTCTCACTTAAAAAATCTTCAAGCTTGGTTAAAAACCGTTCTTCTGAAACACGATGCCGGACTTTTTCATCTAAAACACGCCGAATATGGGATGCCAAAGGAATGGTCGCGACCAGTTGTTTTGCAAAAATATGTTTTCGCTCTTGCAAATCTGCTTCAGAAAACTTTTTACCAAGTGGCGTAAGGTGAATGTCACCTTCGAGCACTTGAGCAAAACCCAACACTTCGAGTGTTTCTAAAATAGGGAATAAATCATCAACATGAATCGTAATTTCGTCCGCAAGCTCGGGCAAATCAATTTTCTTCGATTCAAACGACTTCATCGTCTCAATCAAACCCGAAAGCTCTGAAGGATCAACATCAGGCAGCCGATAACCTAAACCAATTTGCCGTGCGCGCTCAGCATGCTTCACTTTTCCACCGACCGCGGTCGTCATCAATTTATAAATACGGTCAACAAATTCACGACACTCCGGTACATCCAAATCACGCGAAGGCAAAGAATCTAAGCGTAAATCTGCACGCACACAACCCGGATCGCTCCCTAAAATAATAATTCTATCTGCAAGCGTAACCGCTTCTTCAATATTATGTGTGACCAAGAGCATCGCATTGGTATTCGTTTTTTTATCACGCCATAACTCGAGTAAATCTGATTTTAAATTTTCGGCCGTCAGAACATCTAACGCTGAAAAAGGTTCATCCATCAGCAACACATCAGGATGTACAACCAAGGCGCGTGCAAAACCTACGCGCTGGCACATGCCACCCGAAAGTTCACGAGGATACGCCGATTCAAAGCCATCCAACCCAATAATATCGATCGCTTCAATGGCACGCGTGCGACGTTCTTCACGCCCCACACCTTGGGCCTCAAGACCGAGCTCAACGTTTTCGAGTACCGTAAGCCAAGGCATAAGCGCAAACGATTGAAACACCATCGCAACCCCCGGAACAGGGCCTCGAATTTGTTTGCCTCGATACGTCACACGGCCACTGGTTGGCGGAACAAGACCGGCCATAATACGCAACAACGTTGATTTACCCGAGCCTGATTTTCCAAGTAAGGCAACAATTTCACCTTTTTTTAACGAAAATTTAATATCTTCAAGCACCAGCAATTCTTTTGCAGCTGATTTTTTATAGGCTTTGCAAACGTGGTCAATTTCAATAATTGTTTCTGTCATGTCAACCTCTATCATATTGAAAACGCGCCTCGGCTAAGCGATATAATGGACGCCAGAGGAATTGATTAAACAGTAAGACATACACGCACATCATCGCTGTTCCTAAGGCAATCTGAGGAAAATGCCCGCTTAACGTATTCGCCTGAATATACTCACCCAGCCCTGTTGCACGCAACGTTGTATCGCCCCAGCTCACCCATTCGGCCACAATGCTCGCATTCCACGCGCCGCCAGCCGCTGTGATCGCCCCCGTAATATAAAACGGAAAAATGGACGGCAAAATTAAACGGCGCCACCACTGCCAACCCCGTACGCCAAAATTTGACGCCGCCAACGTCAAATCACGCGGAATATTCGAGGCTCCTGCAATCACATTAAATAAAATATACCACTGTGTGCCAAGAATCATCAGCGGTGTCACCCATACCTCAACGTTAAGCTTGAACGTCACAATCGCAATCACAAACAACGGGTAAAATAAATTAGCAGGAAATGCTGCGGCGAGCTGAATAAGCGGTTGAATCTTTTGAACCCATTTAGGACGCAAACCTATCCACACACCCACCGGGATCCACAGCATTGAACTCAAAACAATCAAAATAATCACACGAGTTGCTGTCGCCATGCCCAAGAGCGCAACATGCCCGAACTCATGCAACGTGATCGTCGGTGAAATAAATAAAAAAGCTTCGTAACCTGAAAAAAATAAAAGCCCCCAAATAAAACCATTCCAAAGCCAATCTAGCGTTAGGCGTTGCTTCGTACTTTTTTCATGCCGAACATCATCTTCTGATGCATATATGTTATGTCGATGTCGACGAAGCCACGCCGCATTCACAAACCAATCTTTAAAATACGCAAGGCCACTGCCTAATGAACGCATGAGTAAACTTTTACGAAATAAATCAATAAACCAAGACTCATAAGGCTCATCATCTGGCAAAGCATCCAGTTTAAATTTTTCAGACCACGCGATTAACGGCCTAAATACAAGCTGATCATAAACACCAATCACGATAATCATCGTCAAAATGGCATAAGCAACCGCATGCAAATTTCGCTCTTGAATGGCTAACGCGATGTACGAGCCCACACCTGGCAAATCAATCTGCTGATGAGACACCACAATCGCTTCTGATAACACCACAAAAAACCAGCTGGCCGACATCGACATCATTAAATTCCAAAGCAAGCCCGAAAGCGAGCAAGGCACTTCAATTTTCCAGAATTTCTGCCATGCGGACAATTGGAACATGGTGGCCGCTTCATGCAAGTCGGCCGGTATTGTTTTAAGTGATTGATAAAAACTAAGCGTAATATTCCAAACTTGCGCTGTAAAAATAACAAAAATTGCAGCACACTCAGGCCCCAATAAACTTCCCGGAAATAAATGAATAAACCCGGTCACGGTAATCGCTAAAAAACTCAAGACGGGAACGGCCTGAAGCACATCAATCATGGGAATAATGATACGTTCAGCACGCCTATTTTTTGCAGCCAACGTTCCAAAAATCAATGTAAATAATATTGAAATACCGAGCGCTATGAACATCCGTAACACGGTTCTTGAGGCATAAAAAGGCAAAGCTGATGGATCCAGTGAAATCGGTAATGATTGCCCGAGCGCGTAGGGTGTTGCCATACCCTGCCCAGCACGTCCCAAAAAAAACAAACCAAAAACCACAATCACAAGCAACAGCACATCCCAAGCATTCATGAAGCGATTGCTTGGTGCACGATTGATACTATAAACGCGATTTTTATCCACGCAACAACCCCATGAGTTTCATCCGGTGATTTTATCCTGCTTTGCTTCAAGGTTAAAGTGACATCTTGCTCACAAATAGCATCTAAGTATAAGATAGGGGTCTTCTGACACACTCGAAGGGATTCTCGGGCGATGATCAAAAACACACCGCTTCATGCAGCGCATCTTGCTTTAAACGCAAAAATGGTTGCATTCCATGGCTGGAATATGCCACTTCATTATGGATCACAACTCAAAGAACACGAAGCCGTACGCACACAGGCGGGCATGTTCGACGTTTCCCACATGACCGTGATTGACATTTTAGGGGCCGGTGGTCGCCAATTTTTACGTAAGCTATTAACCAACGACGTGGATAAGCTTAAGCACGTAGGTCGTGCACTCTACACGTGCTTGTGTAACGAACACGGCGGGATTCTTGATGATCTCATCGTGTATCAACGCAGCCCAGACAACTATCGTTTAATTTTAAATTCAGCCACACGTGCTCACGTTTTGCCGTGGATTCATGAAAAAAGCGCAGGGTTTTCTATCGGCATTCAAGAACGTCACGAACTCGCCATGCTGGCCGTACAGGGATCTGAAGCCATCCAAAAAACATTAGCACTTCTCACCCCAGCCGAAGCCGATGCCGTATCAACACTGGCACCTTTTGAGTGCGTTGATGTCGATGATTGGTTTTTTGCACGCACCGGCTACACAGGCGAAGACGGCCTCGAAATTGTGCTCCCTGAAGAAGCCATCACACCGTTTTGGAATAAACTACTTGCCGCAGGTATTACGCCCTGCGGACTTGCTGCACGTGATACCTTGCGCCTTGAGGCAGGCTTATTGCTGTATGGTCAAGATATGGACAAAACTACCACACCACTCAACTCAGGCCTAAGCTGGACCATTGCGTGGGAGCCCCACGATCGTGATTTTATTGGCATGACGGCTTTATTATCTCAAAAGCATCACGGTGTAAAACAAAAACTCGTCGGCCTTAAATTAAACGAACCTGGGGTCATGCGAACAGGACAGTCCGTTTTACTAAATGGCCATCCTGTCGGTCTGATTACCAGTGGAACCTATTCACCGACATTACAATGCTCCATTGCATTTGCACGGATCTCTCAAGAAGTTGGCCATGATGCCCATGTCGAAATTCGCGGCAAACACTTGCCCGTTACCGTCGGAAAACTCCGCTTTGTTAAACACGGCGCACATTAAGGATCTCGTTATGAAATTTACATCAACACACGAATGGATCAACACCGACGAAACACCGGTTGTGATGGGGATCACGCACCATGCTCAAAGCTTACTCGGTGATCTTGTTTTTATTGAACTCCCAGAGGTAGGACAAGAAGTGCAAGCAGGCGATGAAATAGGCGTGGTTGAATCGGTCAAAGCTGCGTCTGATTTTTATGCTCCGATCAGTGGCACCGTAGTTGCTATCAACGAACAGGTGAAAACCAACCCTGAATGGGTAAACCGTGACGCCGAGGGTGCAGGATGGTTACTAAAAATTGAAGCCAGCACCCCTGAAGACTTAGAAACCCTGCTGGATGCAACTGAATACAAAAACATCATAACTGAGGAGCATTAAATTTATGCCCTACATCCCACACACCCCCAAAGACACCAAAAGCATGCTGGAGCGCATTCCTAATGCATCGCATATCGAAGCCTTGTTTGATGAAATTCATCCCGAATTACGACAAAAAGCCTACAAGCATCTACCCGATGGCATGAACGAAATGGACATGCTAAAGCATGCCGAAGCCCTCGCGAATAAAAATAAAAGTACGATTTGCTTTCTTGGTGCGGGTAGCTATGAACATCATATTCCGGCCGCGGTGTGGGATATCGCCTCACGTGGCGAATTTTTAACGTCGTACACCCCCTATCAGGCTGAGGCAAGTCAAGGCACACTTCAGCTACTGTACGAATTTCAAACCATGATTGCGGAACTGACCGGCATGGATGTCGCCAATGCCTCAATGTATGACGGGGCCACAGCACTTGCTGAAGCGATCCTCATGGCGATTCGCATGAACCGTAAACATCAAACACGCCGCGTACTCGTGCCAGAAACACTGCACCCGCTTTATCGAGAAACGCTTGAAACCATTTTGCAACATCAAGACGTCACACTCATCACGCTTCCCATGGATACAACACAAGGGATCACAAACCTTGAAGCACTCAAAGCGTATGAGCATGATGACATCACGGCCCTGATGATTGCACAACCTAATTTTTTTGGTGGCTTAGAGCCGGTGGATGCTTTAAGCGACTGGGCCCATATCCACAACGCCATCAGCATTGCCTGTGTTAATCCTATCTCGCTCGGGCTTTTAAAGCCACCAGGAAATTGGGGCACCCACGGCGTTGACATTGCCTGCGGTGAAGGGCAACCGCTGGGCGCACCCATGGCTTCGGGCGGCCCGTACGTTGGATTTTTTAGCACAAAGCGTGCACATGTACGCCAAATGCCAGGACGTTTAATTGGCAAAACCACCGACCAAGAGGGTAAGACGGGTTACACACTCACCTTACAAGCACGTGAGCAACACATCCGCCGCGCCAAAGCCACGTCGAATATTTGTACAAATCAGGGACTTTTAACAACCACAGCCACCATTCATATGAGCTTATTAGGCCCTGAAGGTCTTCGGCGCGTCGCGCATCACTGCCACCAAAACACGCATAAACTCGCGACCATGCTCACCAAAATTCCGGGCGTCAGCTTGGTGTTCAGCGCACCGTTTTTTCATGAAGTCTTACTTCAACTACCGAGCTCCGCCGACAAAATTCTGCATACGCTCGCACAACAAGGCTTTGCCGGTGGCTATCTTGCAGAACAGCATTATTCACATCTCCCCAACACGCTTTTAGTCTGCGCCACAGAGTCACGAACAGATGTCGAACTAGAAGCCTTCGCCAACGCGCTTCAGCATATTCTCGCCACTGAAAACCAAAAGCAAACTAAAAAATCTCTCATGGAGACACCATCATGAGCTCAAATCATACCCGTTTAATTTTTGAAAAATCGCAATCAGGGCGCTTAGCCACGGCTCAGTCACCAAGCATCAACAAGCAAACACCTCATATTCCTGAACATTTGCTTCGTAAAACCCCGCCCCGTTGGCCAGCATGCTCTGAACTTCAGGTCGTCAGGCATTTTACCCAATTATCACAAAAAAACTTCGGCATTGACACGAACTTCTACCCCTTAGGTTCGTGCAGCATGAAATATAACCCGCGTGGTGTACATCGAGCAGCGTCGCATGCAAACTTCACCCGCTGCCACCCACTCGCACCTACAGAAACAATCCAAGGTACGTTAGAAATTTTATATACCCTACAAAACTATTTAGCTGAAATTACAGGTATGGCGGGCGTTTCGATGACACCGATGGCAGGCGCTCAGGGCGAATTTTCAGGGGTTGCCATGATCAAAGCCTACCATAAAGCTCGTGGTGATCTTGAACGCGATGAAATGCTCATTCCTGACGCAGCCCATGGCACAAATCCAGCCTCGGCCGTTGCATGTGGTTTTAAAGCCATCGAAATTCCAACAGCGAAAGATGGCGATCTTGATTTAAACGCATTGCGTGAGAAGCTTGGCCCTAAAACTGCTGGCATCATGCTCACCAACCCATCCACACTCGGTTTATTTATGCGTCAAATTAAAGAAATTGCAGTCATGGTGCACGAAGCCGGCGGCTTGCTTTACTACGATGGTGCAAACTTAAATGCCATTTTAGGTAAAGTCAGGCCGGGTGACATGGGTTTTGATGTTATGCATTTGAACCTACATAAAACCTTTGCCACACCGCATGGTGGAGGCGGTCCTGGCTCAGGTCCTGTTGCTGTGAGTCAACGCCTGGTGCCTTTTTTACCAGAACCTACCGTACTTAAAACAAACGACGGCCATTACCGTTATGCCACATATCAAGACGCCCCGCAAAGCATCGGGCGTTTATCGGCATTTATGGGCAACACCGGTATTTTATTGCGTGCTTATTTTTACATTTGCATGTTAGGCAAGCAGGGCCTCACGCGTGTGGCTGAGTTTGCGACACTCAATGCCAATTATCTGTTAGCTGAGCTCCAGCGCGTGGGTTACACCGCGGCTTACCCAACACGACGGGCAAGCCATGAATTTTTAATCACCCTTTCACCTGAAAAAAAGCAGTATGACATTCAAGCCATGGATGTTGCAAAGCGCCTCCTCGATTATGGCTTTCATGCACCCACCACGTATTTTCCTTTACTGGTACCTGAGTGCTTGCTGATTGAGCCAACAGAAACCGAGTGCAAAGAAGAGCTCGATAACTTTGTATCCGCTATGGCGAGCATTTTAAACGAAGCGACAACCAACCCCGATATGCTTAATAAATCACCACACACGCGCCCAATTAGACGGCTTGACGAAGTGAAAGCAGCCAAAGCTATGGATTTTAATTATTTTTTATCTCACGTAGCCACGCCTTAAAAAATAGGCTATAACAACTATGTTTTCATTAGTCTCATTGTCTCATTGTCACGGATTGACACTTATTGCATAAAATAGGTCAGGGAGCGATCGAATGAACACCAAAATCTTTTCACAACGTTTTAACCGAGAATTATCCATGATGGGCCTTCCGGATGATTTAAACGAAAAAATCAAAGCCGTCTCCAAAGTTTTTTCAGTTACACGTCATCTTGCAAACGCCATGCTTTTTGGTCAAAGCGCCCCCTCAGGTGAAACACTCGACAGAATTGCTCAAATTCTTGAAGTGTGTCCACAGTGGTTGTCCGGTGAAACGAGCCGACGGAAAGCCTATCCCGAACGCATGACATCTGAAGAAGCCTAACGTTTTATGGTATCATCAGCCTATAACTGCTAAACCAACATGATGGGTGTGATTGAATGGAATGTTTGAGTTTTTGTGTCGCCGACTGTATTGATCTCGCTCGTCTTGATCATCATTATAAATCGGTCTTGATTGGCTACACATCCGCACGATCGCGTGATGTGCTCAAAATATCGCCAAGCAATACCGTGGATGTTCTTGTTTTTGTTTTTAAAAATGGAACCGTTGTCACGTGGGGGCTGAAACGCCACCAGGTGCAAGCTTACATCGACAGCATCTTACTGTTTGCTAACAAGCCAGCCAACTTTAGAGCGCACGATGAATTTACTTACCGTATAGGCGACGTAACGGCCATTGAGCCTCATGATTATTTTGATGTGGATTGCCTTTCGATTGAAGAAGGCTCTGCGCACAATGATGAACTCAAACTCAGCTTATCCTATGGTTTTTCACAATCGGTAAAATTGCAATATTTTGAGACGATTATCGAGACGCTGATTGAAAAAAATATGCCTCACATTCAAAATCTCTCCAAAAAAGGCAAAAAATCTATTAGTAGCTCAAAAATCAAGGCCGTGATTGGGGAAATTATTTTAGCCAAAAGCGAAATGAATCTTATTAGCAACTTTTTTTATCATCCTAAATATTTCTGGCAGCATCCAACGCTTGAAAAAGATTACATTATGCTGGAGCATTATTTACACATTCAGCGTCGTGTGAAAGCCATCAATCATCGCTTAGATACGTTAAACGAAATTTTTGATATGTTTCATCACTACCTTGACAATCACCATGCTCATGTTCTCGAGTTGATTATTATTGCTTTGATTGCTATTGAGATCATTTTTGGCGTCCTAAACTTGCACTTTTAGGTATTTATGCTTTTACGAACCCAACAACTCGATCACGCATCCCTCATCGCTTTACAAGCACTGCTCACCGCATGTCGAACAACCGATGGGCACGCCATCCCGGTGTACCCTCATCTGCTCACAGAGCATCGTTCAGGACCTCCAAGCCTCTTGTTTTATGACCATGATGAGCTTGTGGGCTTTCTTGCTGCCTTTCATTTTCATCCACACACGTGTGAAATAAGTTTACTGGTTGAGCCCTCTCATCGACGACAAAATATAGCTCATCTACTCTGGCATACCATGCTTGCCAACCTATATACCATTCGACCGTCGATTACGCAGCTGATTATTTCAACCCCTCACGCGTTTCATAACCATTTGCTCAATCATCATGAATTTTATTTTGATCACAGCCAACACGATATGGAGCTTATCGATTTCACATCATCGCGCATACCCGACACACCCCTTATCATTTATCCTGCAGAGCATGCTCATATCAGCAACTTATGCCTCATCGATAAAGCCTGTTTTGACCCTAATCGCCAACACCCTGAGCTACGATTTCAGCGTGCCATCGCAACCCCCAATATCCATGTGTTTGTTGCTGAACATGCAGGACAAATCATAGGTCAAGTTCAGCTCACGTATGAAAAAAATCAGGTTCGCTTAACCGATCTTGCGGTGCTCCCGGCATGGCAAGGACGAGGTTTTGGGCAAGCCCTGGTTGTACACTGCATAAACCATGCGTTCAAACATCATCAAGCGCATATAACCTTGGTTGTCGCTGCAAAAAACCAGTATGCGCTTAAGCTGTATCAACATTTAGGCTTTCAAATTTATAATACCGTCGATTACTACAAACATGACTTGACAGATTTTAAGCGAGGCCTTTAATATTGCGTCTTACGATAAGGGAGTATTGCCGTTTATATATGGAGATCAGGGCATGAAAAAACGGGTTGTTATCACAGGTATGGATATTGCCTCCTCCATTGGACATGGGCTTGAAAATTTTTGGCAGGCTGCATCCACGGGCCAGTGCGGTATCAAACGCATTCAAGCTTACGACCCTTCTGATTACACCACGCAAATTGCCGGTGAAATTCGCGATCTTTGCTTAAAGCATCTGCCCCAATTTGATAAACAACGACGCTACCCACGTGTCGCACAGTATGCTTTGTTTTG
>Ga0100380_10000338_pt1 | contig 52843 bp, 74 predicted proteins | sample CryGeymeta201504_FD_80417 | JGI IMG/M metagenome (GOLD analysis project Ga0100380, IMG submission 80417) | Groundwater microbial communities from Crystal Geyser aquifers in Utah, USA - Crystal Geyser metaG 2015-04 | ecosystem: Environmental > Aquatic > Deep subsurface > Groundwater | place... | reverse complement strand
TACTAAAAGTTAGAGTAAAATGAAATAAAGGGCCCTCCATTGCTACTATTTTAGATATTAAGGACTCTCCTAAGTAATCTACAAATTTAGCTGTAGGCTCACTGTATACCTTTGTGTATGTATATTCTACTATATAGTGGACAGCGCCGGAGGCGATGTCTACAAACTCTATTTTCATTCTTCCTACTTTAGTATCGTAGTAAGGAGGAAAAGCCCTAAGTGTTTTAATCTTAGGTGATTTTTCATCTACTGCATACAGTACCTCTATTGGTAGACTCATTATCATTGAAGGATCGACTACGGAGTAGTCGAGGGATATTACCTTTTTCATTCTTCACCTATTATTGAGCGCATTGCTAGTACTTTAGATGGAAATGGCGTGAATATTACCTTTTTCACCTGCAGCATTGAGTTTTGGGAACTTTTTTGTACTAAGGCCATAGTTAGCTCTGACATTGTTTTCCAATCAATAGTTTTACAGTCTTTTAAGGTTAGTAGTCCTGGAAGAGGCAGTGTTATCTTTAAGTAGTCAATAAATCTGTTATTATGTAATAGTATCTTCTAGGTAGCTAGCAATAATCCTTCTGCTACATTTGTGTCTAGTAAATATCCTTTGTATTCTCCATTGTCACGTGATACGATATAGACTGTTACCCAATTCCCATAGATTTCCATAATGTTTTTACACTCTTTTCTTTCTTTTTAGATTCTATCATTAGGTCTATTAATGGTAGGTCATAAAACGGAAGAGGCCCATAGCAATAATCGCTATGAGCTGCTTTTCTTAAAAAGTGGTCACCCATTTCTTCCGCTCTTGATTCGCTCCAGTGGCACTTTGGGATGATGTTTTCGCTCCAGGTTGAGAGCGCCAGATTTGCCATTTTTTCTTCATTTGTGGTACCAAAATGATAACAGCGGTGATGGAAGAAGTCAAAAACAATAGGGATCCCAATGTTTTCGTAGAGATGGTGATATAAGTCTTTTGTGTCATATAGTGTGTTTTTGTCGTCATTCTCAATGGTCAATCGAGATTTTAAGTTAGTGGATAACCGTGACCAGTTCGTTCTCCAAGTTTTAAGGGTTCCTATTTTGTCGTTGTAGGCTCCCCCTATGTGAATATTTATGGCATTATAGGGAGTGTGTGATAATTCCATATAATCCATTAATAAGGAATGAGTCTCTAATTCATGTATTGTAGAAGTTATCAAACTTTCTTTAGAAGAGCAAAGTTTATTGAATGGGCCAGGATGGGATGTTAAGCGCATTTTATGTGCTTTTGCATATGCTCCTGCAGCCTCCAAGTGCGCTCGAATCTCAGTCCATTGAGAAAGGGACTCGATTTTGTACTCGCTTGACCAAGGAATCATGTCAGATGACATTCTAAAAAAATAAATATTATTTTCGAGATTCCACTCAAGTATTTTTAGTAGATCCCCTACATTGGCAAGTGCCAGTTCTCCAGCCTTTTTTAAACCTTCTTTAGCAAAGGTTTCTTTTCTCATAGTACGAGAGGTAGAGACTTTGTTTTTGCGGGAGCTTAGCTCGTCATTTATACAAGCATAGCCTAAATATCTGATATTCATAGTAAAATCCTTTCGTTATTAAAATTCTTATACCTTGAAAAAGTGCTTTTTTAAATGTATATTAGGATATGGCAGGTTATCAGATACACAAAGCAATAGTTACTAAAGTCGTGCAAGGTTCTTCAGGATCACCTTCTAGAGTCTTTGTACAAATAATAGACTTTTTTCACAATGTAGGTGAAAGTGAAATAGAAGCTTCAACCCCAGCTCCGACTCCTATTGATTTATGGGGTAGTGGAAGTAATACATTACCTAAAGTAGGTACTGAGTGTTTAGTAGCTCAGTATTATTCAAATATACATATATTAGCTTACTTGGCTTATCCCGGTACTACTCAGTATGGATTCTTAGGTGCTGACCCAATGTTACCAGGGGCTGTAACTTTTAAAGTTGCTGGTAAATTAACAAAAGCTGAATTAGTGCTGAGCCCAGGTGGAATGATGACTGCCTCTGTAGGCACTTTTGCTACTTGGAGCATAGATGGACAGAACGAAAAGTTTAGTGGGCAATTTAGAAATGTGAATTGGAAGTCTTCATCCTCTAATGAAGAATATATTAAAGGCAAAGAAGAAAACACAACTCGTTTTTCCTATTTCAAGACTGCTGAGGTGCTAGGGTACTCAGATTATAAGTTTAGAGACGAGCAAGGGTACTCTATCCCTCCTACTGACCCAGAGTATTCTTATGTGGATAAAGTTCAAGAGTTGTACTTTGGAGGCAGACTTGAGCCTTATACTATGGTTGTTAAGCAATCCGATGGTGCTCTTTCACCTTTTGATAAGAATGTTATCTCTACAGTCCGTGTTGGGCAGCAAACGGCGGGTAAAAGACATGAGTCTCTGCCTTTAAAAGGTGGCACTTTGTGGGAATTTACTGGAAAACGCAATAAAAGTAGTGATGTAGCTACTTATCAGATGGCTTTTGGCAATAAAACCGAAAAAGAGTCTTTTTACATTAAAATTGGGGAAGGATTGAACAATGGATTGCCACTTGGGGCTCCAGTTGTTGATTCTTTAGGCGAAGGTAAGGGTTGGAAGGACTCAGAGCTTAAAAAAGCTAAATTAGCGTATATTTTAGCCTTTGGAGACCGTGAGAGTGCTTATTTAAGTGAAAATATGGTTAAAAATGCCTTAAGTGGCGAAGAATTTTACTATTCACGAGATATTGGTAAAAAATCACTACTTAACGAGGTATTTCGTGACAAATCTTGTGAAATGACTGAAAATCTTAGTAAATCCTATGAAAAAGTTGTAAAACTGTCAGATGACCAGTTTACTATTGCCTTTAATAGTAAAATGGCAATTTATTCGACAATTAAAGGAAAAAGCGACGCTTTAACCTTTTATGGGGACAAAGTAGTACTAAAAACCGATAGTGGTGGTGAAATTACTGTTGATGGAGAGAATTTAGCTGTAAAAATGGGCGGAATCAGTATTTCAGCTAAAGGAAGCGATATTTCTATTGAAGATGGCTTTGGAGCATCTATTAAGATGTCTGGAGGCAAATTTAAGATAACATCAGCAGGTGGAAGCGAGTTAATAGCTGTTGTTAATGAAATTATCAAAACTTTGGCTACATCTACCATGACACCAGGCTTTGGAGCCCCAATTACTAGTGCTCCACAGTTTGCGGCCTTAATGCCGAAAGGGTTGCTACTATAATGGCAATGAACTACAAAGAATTGGCTAATAAATTGCATAAAATCATAAATCCTAAGGATGGTAATGGTAAACCTATGCCTGTTTCTAAAGAAACGCTTGACTTTAGTAAGGCTATCGTTAAATTGTTTGGAAGCGCTAAGATTCTAGTTGGAGCAACAACTCTAGGCACCGCAACAAAGGCAACAGCCCCGCTTTGTCCTTTTCTTCCTTTTATACCAGGTAACTTGACTGGGTGCATTGAGGGCGGCGTTGACTTAAAAAAAACTGACTCAGTACTGTCTACTTTATTGTCTGCGTGTACTGTTACCTTTAGAAGCGTTACTGGTACTGATACTGCTACTACAGTTCCGGGTTTTTTTACTAATGCTAAGTTTAGAAAAGGAGAGATTATAGGTATTACAGGTAGTGCTATTGCTAAGCAGCTAACACCAAGTGGGGGTGATTCTTCCTATACAGCTAAAGTATACCAAACTATTATCGATTATGTTAATAAAAAGGCTGATATTAGCGCAGACCTGCCAGCTGCTGGGGTAATACCTCTTAAAGAAGGTATTATTGTACCACTTCCTGTTCCTTTGCCTGTAGGCAAAATAGTTTAAAGTTGTACTCGAGATTGACAAAATGGAATTATGCAAATATATTATAGGGGAACACACAAAAAGAAATTACTAAATAAAATATTATGAATATGACTGATCTATTTATCGAAGACACTCCCCAGCGCACGAAAGTTGCTGAAACTGGAAGCGTGTACTTATCTGCTGACTCAAACAATTGAGTTAAGGAAATTATTAACAACGTATTACAAAACTTCCCTTTTCTTTACAAAGAGCCTCTTTCTGTGACTTGGACTAAAATGGATCCTGATAAAGGCTATGCTGTAGGCTCTGTTAATGTTATCAAAGGGACAATACCTGTTATTATAACAGATTATCAAATGTCTCCTTTAGATGTATTCATCATAAACAATACTACGTTGCCACTAAATGAGTACTTTTTACAGAAATACTACCAAAAACCTGAGGCCTTTGTAGGGCTAGCTGGAAATCCTAGCGCAACTGGCCTGTTTGGTACGCAAAATGCTTTACAGTTCTCCCCAAGTAATGAGTACTCACAGGCGGGAACCTCTAGAGTAACACGAGAGGCTGTTAAGATGGCTTCTGTGTTTGATAGCATTACCTATATTCATCCGGATGACGCTAAAGCTGTTTTGGAGGAAGCAAAAGATCCTCAAGTGTTCAAAATGTATAAAAAGGCTGGTACTGATGGTTCTCTTATTAAGATTGCATCAATTGCTAAGAAGTCAAGTCTTTATGAAGATTTTTCAGATTCATTTTTAAGAAACTTACCTGTTGACCGCCAGTTAGTACAAAAAGACTCAGATGGCAATTACCTATTAAAGCAAGCTAACTCAAAAGTTGGCAAAACATGGGTAACAAAGCTAGCTCTTGACGAAAAAGAGGGCATTACGCCTTTTATAGGCGCACCTAGTAGAACATTAGAGAAAAAAGCTGAAGCTACTACACAAACTAATTATATAAGCTTAAAGCCTGGTAATACCGGAGACTTAGAGTACGATAGTGCTCAATTAGGAACAATAACTGTAACCTCTATTGAAGCTGTCGAGCACCTTCCAAAGTTCGCAAGTTTTAAAGTTGCTGGCGATGAGAAGTATTTACTATTCAATGCGAAAGGCGAGTATTCTTATAAGAATGGTAATAATCCTTTGGCTAGTGAAGATTTCCTTAAAATTGCAGGCGATACATTTAGAGTTGGTGACTATGGCTCATTCGTAACACCTAATGAGATTACTAAGCCTTTTGAGATAACATCAATTACTAAAGTAGCTGGAACTGACACTAATCTTACTATCGAAGGCATTGAAGGCTTTAGAAAAGTAGCCTATAACATAGGCAAACTCCAACCTAATAAGCCTATTGAAAAAATAGCTAATAGTGGTGAGTACCTAATATCTAAAAATGCTAAGTTTGTTAAGCTAAAACAAGAAACTACAAAAATGGCTGAGTTACGTGCATTTGAGGCTAAGATTAAGGTTGAGGGCTTACATGGCATGAATAAAGTTGCATTTTATATATCCGAAAATGAGGACTTATCAAATAGCACCCCTGTTTATGCAGCTGAAAAGTTGTCACTGACTAAAACAGATGTTATAGGTGGGGATGATTCAGCCCCTTATGAGAAAACTGCAGCGGTATCTCGTGATACTTCAGGGCTATATTCCTTCAATGGGGAAGAATTCTTTAAGTATGCGGAGTTTGCGCCTATAAGCTCCTTGTCACTTAGTGATGCACAGTGAATTGCTACGCATTGCGGAGCATCTGCTGAAGATCTAAATAAAATCGCAAAATTACATAAACGCGAGTCTTTTACGTTCACTAATGAAATAAAAGCTCCTACATCTATAGAAAAAGCTGCAAATGCCTATCGTAAAATGCTAGATGCTGAATATGATGACAGTAATAAGGTTGTTGATATAAAACCATTGACAAAAGTAGCAGCATTCTTTAGAGATAAGAACTCAGTGGATGCGATATTATCATTATCGATGTTAAGACAAAGAAATGTTATGCAGTATTTGAATATATTGCCATCTTATCAGTATATTATTAGCGAATTAGCTAGATTGCTCATAGCATCAAGATTAGGGCTATCTGGTACAGACCCTGATGTGATAGCTGATGCACTTGGATCAATGGCACAGGTTATTCAAATGCTAGAAGCTGTTCAAGCGCAAATGAAGAAAGTAAAATAATAGCATAGTTTCTTTTCAATATGTGTTATGATGAGAGAGCTCGTAGTTGAGCTAGCAAGGCTGGAGCAGTGATTCGCTTTAGCCTTTTTATGCATACTTCTTGTTTTTTGTAGCTAGTATATGTATATTACTGGTATATTAAAATAATGAATAGTTGTATGATTACCTAGCATACTGTAGGTATCTAACTTAACAAAGTTTTACAAACTAACACATAAAAATAGCAGTTATGCTACTTATATAACATCGTTATGTGCAACATAACCTAACGTAAATATATTAAATAATATAAAAAATAACGTAAATGATGCCATTTTAAGCCTCGTAACTCTATGCGCTACAGCACTTTAGAGCCAAGGGCTCAAATAGGCCCAAAATGCTCCTTCAGTAACAAATGTCCCACGTAAAATGGAAAAAACACGTACTTGCTCAGCCTGTAAAGGCCAAGGAAGGGAATACTTAGCCCCTTGTTGCCCTAAAAAGATGTTTATAAGGTGCTCATGCGCCCAACGCAATGATGATATCGCTATAGACTTAGTTCCACTATGGTTATATGCTGCTACCTTGGAAGAAATGGATAATAAGGCCATAAAGCCTCTATCTAAAACGGATGATTAGCAGTATTACGAGAATAATGCCCATAATAGGTACTATTCTCATAAGAATACTAAGGTAATTAGGCCATAATGGGTACACATAGGTAATTATGAGGAAATATTAGGCCATTCCTTAGGGCCTTAGGGCCTTAGGGCCTTAGGGCCTTAGGGCCTTAGGGCCTTAGGGCCTAAATCCTAAGCTAAAAAAATACAAGCCGTGTCAGGGCTTGTATCATGTGTTGCCACGTAAATCACGGCGTGGCGATTAGGTATATAAGAAGAGCATAAGGCCATTCACAGCCTTATACAACAGTACAAACTACCTTGTAGCGTGTACTAGGTTTTGTCATGTTAGAACCGACAACTGCCTGAACTTTGAAAAGCAGCTGCTTAGTTTAGTTTAAGAAGGGGATTAAGGCCTTTTGGACGCTTCTGGGCTTAGGGCCTAAGTGGCTAGCGATTTTAAGGGCGTAGTAACGCTCAAGGATATGGTTACCTAGGGCCCTAGCTAGCTCTAGTTTACGTAAGTCATTGAGATATGGATCTGTTATAGGCATAATGTGCTAATTAAATGTTTAAACTCAATCTTTAGGATTTAGGTTCCATGAGCCGGAAGGGGCTTTAGTAGTAGCCACTGAGAAATATTTTATTCAGTTTTTAAACTAGCCTTATAGCCATATTTTTTTAGCTCCCGATTTCTGAAACCTATATTTTTTTGGGGTATTTTTTTTTCAGACACTATGGCGCCACTGACGCGCCGCTTCGCGGGCATCTTTGATACTTCCATACTCCCTTACCGAAAAAGTTTTCCTTAGGATTTTGTTTTTCGCTATTTTTTTATAGGCATTAAAAAGTTGCCCCTTACTGTTCCAATGAATTAAGTACTCACTCTCATCATGGCGAGTATATCCACCTTTAACGCGTCCACGCAAAGCTCCAGCCATTAATCTATACAAGGCACGAATAGCATAACCTATTTTAGCCTCTTCATATACCCTTTCATCGCTCCCCCATTTGATAATTATGGTCTCACGGGTTTGTCTAACCATAAAGTCAATATTAGGGATTAGGGACTCTTTTTGTAGGATAGCTTTTGCAGAGAAATACGCCTCTGCCCAGTTACCTGCTTCAGCGTCTCGTATCTCGATTATTCCGGTCTTTGTCGGAATAATATAGCCCTTAGGCCCGCGCAGCATTTGTGGGAACTCTTCAGGTTGTGAAATTTCAATAGTCATATATACCTTTTTATTTTTTTATAAATTCCAGCTCGCACCTAATAGCAAGCCGATTAAATTTAGAGCCTGTAAGCTCCCAAATTTGCCTCCAGGGGTTATAGAAAGCTCTAGACAATACTGGCGTCCCCCACTCATCTTTGGTGAAGCCAGCGGTCCAAAACGGATCTCCGCCCTTAAAGCTCTTAGCTAGGAGATTTATTATATCCTCCTTATTCACTCTAAAAATGACCTGCATTATAAAGTATCCTCCAGCAATAAAAGTATCACCACGGAATAAAATGCAGTCATCGCCTTTAAAAGATGCCCAGTAATGACGAGTACCAATTGAGATTTCATCATTATGGGCTTTCCATTTGCCCAAAGACTCACAGTATGAGTCCATGAATGGAAGCTTAAGCGTAAGCACGCAATACTTTCTTAGCTTCGCCTGTAGACTTATGGAGCTCATCCCACAAATCGTTGGCTATAATGGCTTTTTTAATCACACTATCCTTTTCTAGTGCAGCTAAGCGAGCCTGGACCTCAGCCCAGATCGGGAGATCGGGCTTAAAAAGAACACTTATCTCCATAAGCACTCCAGTTCTTGTTAAAAAGTATAGCAAGTGTTTCCTACTATAACATTCTTATACCTTAATCTCTCTTTTTTTTACCTTAGAACTTGACTCTTAATCCAAAAAGTTTTCTCTAAATATAGAACTACCTACAAAAATTGTATGCAGTGTTAAACCCATGATAGAGAAAATAAGCCTAAACACGAAATTACTGCATTTAAAACCTCTGCTACAAGAGCTAGTGGATAGCAAAGTTAAAATAAAACGGACTCTGATGAGCACCGGAATGGGCTTAACACTAGCGCTTAGTGGGAAAACACCTGCACTAGGGTCAGTGTATCGTTATGGGAATGTTAAGTATATAAAAACCCTTTGAAATGTTTCCAAGTAGTAAAGGAAAAGAGCTTATTCTTAATAATTCTACAATTGATATCCCAAAGATTAACAGTAAAAAAGTAAGAAACTTATTAAGCACCATTGCAACAAAATCTAAAATTGACCACGCGTTTCAAAATACTGTTATTGATAATCACTTTGCTCATACTTTTAGAGCAATAAAGGACCCGATAACCCTAGCTAGATCCGAAGGAGCTCATAGGATGTTAGCTAGTCTAGGCTACAATGGTACTATTTTTAAAAGCGAGGATGTCAAAGGAATGCTAGGAACTCCAGAAGGAACAGCGCACCTAAAAACTCTTATCGGTAGACTAAGCAACACTCCTGGCATGCACGGTACAGAGCGTCCAAGTTATAAAGGAATGTAAGAAAAGATGACTTAAAAAGTATGTTTAATATGTAGGATTAAATCCTAAGCTAAAAAAAAGGCCCGCATACGCAGGCCTTTTTTAGTATAACCTAGCAGATGCTTCAGCCACCGCGATCGCATCGTCACGCAGCTCGAACTTAGCAAAAAACAGGTTTTTATGCAGGAAGATAAGATCCCCCATTAACTGAGTAACCAACTTAGCATTCTTTTCATCATTAAGGTCAATAATAGGCCATTTACAGCTATCTCGGCTCATAAGGATTGTAGTGCCGTCATCTCCAGGCCCCACGTAAAACATGGCTATTGGAGCTTCAGCAGCTATTGACGCTTGCTGTGCTCTAACAGTCCATGATTTTATGTGATGTAGAGTTACATTCACAAAAACTTTCCCGTTCGCCTTATAGTAGCCGCCTTTACCCCAAGCAGCGTCGTCAAGTTCCTTGCGATTGAGCTCATCCAGCCAATTGCTAATAATAGAAGCGGCAGAAGCAACAGCTTGTGTAAACTGTTTGAGCTGATCTTCTTCATTCCCTGAATCACGGTTGAAGTCACTTATAATCTGGTTATAAGTTACTACAAGCTTATATTCAGAAAGCTCAGGGTATGCTAATGGGACTTTTCCAATCTCCCCAAGAGCTCCCCGCATCAAAGGATTGCCCGTATCGATTAGCGAAATTGGCATCATCTTTTTTCTTAGAAACTCCCATGCTTTTTCTACTAGCCTGTCTTTGATATCGTCTAGCACGAGAATACATGCTGCCGGCAGGTTACTATCTTGGTGATGGTCATACTTGCGCTTTGTAGGGGCATACTCTCCAAAAACATCAATGACCCAATCACCTTCTCGAACGACCTCTTTATTTCGGGTGCGTATTACTTTTGCTCCAGCCATCTCAGGCACAAGCATCAGTATTAAAGCCACTCCAAAAACTTCATCGGCGTGGAACACGCCGTTATGGGTAATTATTTTATTTGTCATAGTTTTAAAAAAGTTATGCCTATTAAAAAACTAGCATTATGACGCATACTGCCAAGGCAGCTGCATCATGCATTGAAAACTTATATTTATTTTTCATGGTATTATGCCCTCCCGGCAAATCATAAATTCATATTCCCAGCCCAAAGCTAGTAACAAGGACAGTGTAGCCTCGTTACAGGAGATGGACCAGTTATCATCACGGACAAACACTCGAGTTTGGCCAATACTCGCTTTAGAGTTAACTAAAGGATGACCTAGGCCATCAAGGCCCATCTCTCGACGAGCTCCGTTAGCAAACTCTTCAAACTGTTTATCAGGAACAACTACTACTATCATTTCGCCTCATCGCTATTTTCTTTGGTAATATCTTCAATAAGCTTTTCTATCTTTTTCGGAAAGTTTTTTTTATTGTGGGCTATCCACCGCTCATCCTTAATAGACCAGTAGTGTTTTCCGATCCAGAGATCACCGGCATTTATCTCAACAAGCGCCGACATTGGTATAAGGTTTCTTTTTGTACCATGACCGGCTCTTCCTGTAGAAATGTAAAGCAGCTGTACGTGCTCTTCCCTGATTCTAGCAGCGAGTATAACCCTACCATAAACTATCCACGCTTTTGGATAAAACTCATGACTGCAGTCAAGTTTATACCAGTCGTAGATTTTAAACTCACCAGCATCGCAGGTTTTGTCTATATGGCTCAGCCCTTTCTCTTCACTGAGTAATCTAAAACTACCTAAAGTTTTAGGAGTCTCGAGCTGCGCTGCGCTTAATAATTGGCTAGGGACGCTAACTAAACTCATATTTCCGCGTATCCTATCATTTGAGTCTCAGCGTCGTACTCCCAAGAAACGCTGTTTCTAAGCTTATCACTTTCTTCCTGGCTCCCACCCATGCGCTCGTAAATGATCAGCATCATATCGAGACTGGCTAGATTGCTAAGTTTAGCTGGAGAAGAAGCACTCTGTACTGCTAGTAAGTCCGCAGTACGCGAGCAGATTAGTAGCATAGTATCAAGCCCAGCTTGTTGAGCTTCTTCGAGAATACCCATTTGTGAGGATTCTAGTATTTCTACTAGCCATGTTAACGCTCCAGCTAATTTTACTAATTTTTCTTCTGCTGTTATAGGTTTATATTGAATTAACATAATAATTTAATTTTGTATTCTAATTTTTGTTAAAAGCAGAACTTCATTACCAGGTGTTTTAAACCAAATAATAAACATTTCTATTATTCTTATACCAAAAATTAGCCTAAAATTAGCCTAATCTTAAGCTAAAAAAGTAGGCCCAGTATTTTTACCGAGCCTATTGTTACTTATTTTCTATTACAAAGGGATCTTTTCGTTTAACTTTACCCTTTTTCTTTCTTGTAGGCGCTTTATCTTCCGCCACTTCTGGCTCTTCTGCGTCTATATGTCGCCATATAACGGTGTTCTCAAAAGCTGCTAAGATAGTAGGATCCATGCCAAAATCTTTCATCCCCGCGATATACGCCTCCATTTTTATTAGCTTTTGTAGCCTTCCAGGACTGTTTAAGCCCGTTGTAAGTTGCTCAGCCAAAGTAAGAGCGTTATTCACCAAGTATGCTCTTTGAGCTATTGAGTTTTTTGCTTTAACCGGAGCTAGCACTTTACTAACTTCCGCTTTAAGAGTAAGTGGGAGTCTTTTTTTATAATCCATATAGTGTTTAATGTTGTTGTCCATTTTTATTTTTTTTAGAATAATATTTATGCTAAAGATAGTTCTTTTAAGAACTCTTCTTTAGGAATCCTTCTGTACTGTATCCAGTACTCGAGCTTTGCCTCATCCCTTTTTAGCTCCTTGGCATTCATCCATTTATAGACTTCTTGCCTAGGGATTGGACGGATAACTTCGTCTTCTTTCTGATCAAGCTGGAAACGTATTTTTCGGATAGCTTTAGTCTTTATCTGACGAATGCGTTCTCGTGTTAACCCGTAGTTTTCGCCGATCATTTCAAGCGTTTCCGCCGGACCATCAAAGCCGTAGTATCTACGAATGATGTCAGCCTCCTTTATAGATAAAGACTTTTTCATTACGCGGTTCCACTTATGGCGACTTTCTTTAGAAAGTACTAACTCATCTGCAGGAGCGAACGAGTCATCTCCAATTAGGTGTGTTAAGTCCGCGTCTATGTCTGCGCCAAGTAAATCCGACAAGTACGTTACAGACCTGAATGAATCCAGCACGTCTTTAGTAGACTGCTCTGGCAACTCCATCACAGCCATGTACTCCTCGATGTTTGGATTACGGCCGTTTTCGCCCTCGATTTTAGACTCAAGAGCAATTGCACGATTCTGCATCGCTAACTTGTTCATGGGTATACGAATAGGGCGAGCCTTTTCATCTAAGCCTTGGCGAATCGCTTGCTTAATCCACCAAACAGCATACGAAATGAATTTGAATCCTTTCGTCACATCAAAGCGATTTGCCGCTTTAATTAAACCTAGGTTACCCTCGGAAATCAAGTCAGCTAATGACATGCCCATACCCTGATATTTCCGTGCAGTTGTAACCACAAACTTCAGGTTGTGGCGAATCAATTTCTCCTTAGCCCAGTCTGCAGGAAGCTTTTCAGCTAAGGATATTTCCTCATGAACCGTAAGAACAGGAATCTGAGCGATCTCTCGAAGGTACTTATCAATTGAGATTTCTGATATATGAAGCATATGTTGGTACTTTCACTTTAGGGTTAAAAAATTAAACTTTACTATTATTCTTATACCAAAAACTCCTCTAGTCTTGACTTTTTACTAGCAATAGTTTATAATCTATGTATTATGATACACTCATTTAAAACAGAAAAAGAACGAGATAGCATTTATAACACGCTATTAAAAGACAAACTTACTACTACTACTAGAGTAAGAAAGCTAGACTATGATGAAGCAGTTAGCGCATCTCTTGCACAAAGAGAAGATCAGTATGAAGCGTCTAAAAAATATCTTGATAAAATCAGACTTCCAAGAACTGTAGCATCAAGTATTCTTATGGGAGGAATAGGGACTCTCGGAGGAGCATTAGCCGGAGGAGCAAAAGGTGCACTTTACGGAGGAGGGGCAACTGCGGCCTTTGGAGGCATTTATTCATTACTAGGCCACAAAAGAAGAAAAGAGCGATTAGAAAAAGCTATAACACGAAATAAGGAAGTATACCCAGTTACCTTAGCTAAAAACTTAATAAATAGTAAAGCCTTTTTAGAGGTTAAATCTTAAATTAAAATTTTATGAAAAAAAAATAGCAACGACTCCAGAGCAATTAGTGAACCTGGAATATTATTGGGGTGAACTACCCACCCATCGCTTTAGCGATGGGTGGGTTTTACGCTCTGTCATATAAAACTCAAAATCCTCAAGCTCAGATAAAGAAAAGTTTCCAAGAGTCCAGGATATTCTAGTAGCATCTCCACCGCGAAGGCGTAGATAAGAATATCCGCCAAAGGGGCTTCCCCCATCAGCACTAAAAGTAGCACCAGGGATGACTGTATTAGGGTCAATTAAAAACGGTGGGTAGTTCACTGTTTCCACTCTTTCAAACCCTAAGCGGAATGAAAGAACCATCGAGTCAGGCAATAGTACCTGAACTGTGTCCAGCCCAATCAGCTGGAACATAAAAAGAATTATTGCGGCTAAAGTCATAATGTGTATTTGGTTATTGTTGACTATTATTCTTATGTCCAATTTGACTTTAAATCCTTTAAAGCTTATGTTAACATAGCTAAAAAAAGAATTTAAGAAAATAAGACACATGGAAAAAACAGCACTTATCCCACAGTTAATCGCTAAAAAATATGAAGACATAAGAGAGTTTCTTTCAGGTGAAGTCAACAAAATCCCTACAAACCCAGGTGAACTCACTGATGCACAAAAAAGAGAATTTATAGCTTTAACCAGATATCGTACAAAAGCTAACTCGTATATAAAGGATAAGATTAGATAGATAATGTCAGAATTTATAGATAACCGTAAGGAAGATTTAGATCAGCTAATGTATTTAGCTCATCATAAAAAGAATGTTTATAGCGGAGGTAGAGAACTAGGTGCGCCTAGGACACAACTAATAAAACATGACTGAAGTAAGTTCAAGCCGGAAGTTTGAACTCCTTATAGAGAATATTGGTTTGATAGAAAAGAAGGCGCTTATGCCCTTGGAGATACAGCTCTTGTAGGGCCAGAGCGTACTGAAAACTTCAGAGAAGCTGTTAAAATTCATAAAGGGCTAGAAGACCACCATAAGCATCACGTAACTGACACTCCCTTAGATGCTTTACCACCTGAAGTTCAAAGTGAGATATGGGCCGATAGATGGGCAGTGTACGCTTATTTAGAAAGACAAAAAGGAAATGAGCCGATGCCTATAAAAGACTATGTGGCTGAAAAAACAGGAATACCTAAAGTAGCTTCAGATATTCAGCCTCATCAGCAGCAGGTTATAGATAAAATGCGTAGGCACGATGGTGTATTGGTTTACCATGGATTGGGTTCTGGAAAAACGCTTACAGCTTTAGCTGTAGCTAAAGACCAGAAAAAGCCTCTGTCTGTAGTAGGACCTGCGTCCCTTCGTGGCAACTTTGAGAAAGAAAACAAAAAGCATAAAACTGGCGTAAAGATTCAATACTCTACCTATAACAAACCAAACCCTAATCCAAATAATGTTTTAGCGTTTGATGAAGCGCATAGGATGGGAAGGTATGGGACTAAAGTTTCTAAGATGCCTGACCAATATGCAGCTCATAAAAAAATGTTTTTAACTGGAACGCCAATTAGAAATGAGCCCTCCGAGCTTATCCCCCTTCTTCGTGGTATAGGGGTGGATGCCCCAAAAGACCCAAAGCGTTTTAATGAAGTTTTTCTAAAAAAAGTAAAGCACGCTCCATCATTCATTCAGAGAATAAAGGGAGTTAAGGATTCTATTGAATACGTTCCTAAAAACTTATCATTACTTACTCGACTTGCTGAAGATAAGGTAGATTACCACCCATCTCAAATAAAGGGATTTCCTACAACTAATATAGAAGATATAAATGTTCCAATGACTGAGCATCAAGTTGCGGCATATAAAACCATTATGCGCCAAGACCCAGGGATAGCTTATAAAATAAAGTACGGATTGCCAGCAGGCGCAAAAGACGCTAGTAAGATAAATTACTTTTTGTCCCAGTCAAGACAAGTTTTAAATAATCCATTAAAATACAGTGGCTCTTCAGAGGTTAATCCTAAGGTCGCACTTATTTCTTCTCAATTAGGTAAAACTAAAAGTGTCGTGTACTCACAATTTTTAGATAGTGGAGTAAATCTTTTAGCTCAAGATCTTAAATCAAAGAAAATACCGTACGCTACCTTTACAGGTAAGGACTCCTTAGAAGCTAGAAAAAAAGCAATCAGTGATTATAATACTGGCAAAATAAAAACTCTTCTTATCTCAGGAGCTGGAGGAGAAGGGCTAGATTTAAAAGGGACTAGGGCTTTACACATAATGGAACCACACTGGAATAATGAAAAGCTAAATCAAGTAAGAGGTCGCGTTGCTAGATATGGATCTCACGACGGACTAAAACCATCTGAAAAAAATGTAAGCATAAAAACGTATTACTCTACTATGCCTAAAAGTGATGAACTTACATCAGATCTTTACTTGAAGCGAATGAGTGATAAAAAGAAAGCTTTAAACGATGCATTTCTTGTAGCCCTGCAAAAGGCAGACCTAGATTAAATCCTAATCTAAAAAAAAGGAGAGCACAAAGCTCCCCTTTTATCTAATTTTCTGGCGGAACTAGTATTTCAAGCAATAGCGTTAATCCGGTAAAGGAAGTCATATGACTAGCCTTATCCATTAAATCAATAATATTGTTTGAGTGTCTAATACTTTTGTCAGTAGCTCTTTCAATCAACTCTTGTAAAACTTCTGGATCGTTATTCATTGTCTCTAGTGCAGTCTCTGACAGTTTCATTATTGTTTTTAGAGTTAGAGGTGTGGGCATCTCAATTAAGGATTCTGACACTGTCTTTAATGCTAGATTCAAAGAATCTGCATAGGACTCTATGCGATCCTTAGGGACCAAGCCTATTGAATTTCTATAAGATGGGCATTTTCGTATATTACCCTTTCGAACTTCATCTGAAGTTTTCAAAAAGTCTTTTAAGTACTTTCTTAGAGGCTCATCGCTTATCGAGTAAGCATAGGCCAACTGTGAGAGCGAAGACATGAGCGGTATAAAAAGCTCACTAGATATTCCTTTAGCTATGTGATCTTTTTCCTCCTCGCTATACAGATCATCCAACTCCCCAAGAGCTTTAATTGTAGCGCTATGCTTGTCCCTAACTGGGACCACTTTGTTATTGATAGTATCTCTTGCCGACTTCTCCAGTGAGTAACCCAGGTATATCTTTTCAATAGCGCTATCTTTACTTACATCTGGAAAAGGCAAGTTAGTCATAGCCTCAGTTAATATACTCTTTAGGAGTTCGTTACTTCCATTTTCATTTCTTGGGCTAACTACGGAGTCTACTGCGTAGTTTATATAGTCTAATTTCATAATTAAAAAATTTTGTTGTGGTTATTGTTACTAAAGTTCTTATACCTTTTTACTTAAAAAAATTGTACATTTAAGAATGGAAGATATAAAAAACTATTTAGCCAGGCTTTCAATAGCTGCCGTAGTGGAGGCGCTTAAGCCTAAGTGTGAAAGCCCAACAGTGTTAAACGAGGCCATTGTTAAAATTTTCAAAGAAGACAACTCAGCACTTATGGTGTATATGACGCTAACATATAATCCACTTGGAACTAAATTACCGACGATTAGGAATATTAAAGATATATCAGAGCTTGACAATTTCTTTCCCATGTATTATAATATAAGAACTACGGGCACTTCAGGAAGTGTTGAAAACGAAATTAATTACCTGGTTAGCCATATATATGAACATAAATCCAAAAACTTCAATTTTCGCACCTTTAGTTAAAAATCATGAGACAATGCTGTCTAAAATTGATAGAGGCATTTTATCTAAAGCGGACTATATAAACACTTTAAGAAGACAAAGTAATTCTGTCTATAGCAACAAAGATGCTAAACAAATGTTTACTGCCATGTTAGTAGACATGGAAAAAACAGCACTTACTAACCCAGATTCTGTTATAGCTAGAGCTATTGAAGGCAGAATGAAAAGAATAATAGAAAGGGCTCCACCTAGAAAAGAACGTAAGATAATAGAGTTAACACCTAAGGCTCCAATAGTTAATACCCCTGACCCATCGATAGGGGTAAGTACCCCAATAGGGGAGACTCGCAGAGTTATAGAAAAAAGCACCACTTCAAAATCGCCTATAGTAGTTGAAGAGGTTGTAGACAAACCTCGCAGAATTATAGAAAAAAATGTAAAGCCTAAAAGCGAGAAAGTAGTTGATGTTGTTGAAAATCCCTCTCGTAAAAAAAAGCCTAAGTACGCTGGAGATGAAAAAAAGTCTATTAAAGGAGCACTAGCTGTTGGAGCAGGGGTGTAGCTGTTACAGGATTAGGGGCTGTTCTTTACACTAACAGAGATAAAATAAAAGAAAAGCTAACTCAAGAAAGGTAGTATGAAGGAAACCTCAAACCAAAGTCGTCCAATTTTATTAGAAAGCGGTTTGGCCCTAACTTCGTTAGGGACAGCTGGTGACGCATTAATAACACACTTAGATTTAAAAAATGGTACAAAGGCAATTAAGGACTCTAAGGGTAAGCCAGTTAAGAAAAGGGATATTCGATTTGTTATAGAAGGGCAGGGATATGAGCCGGAGTCAGTTATGAAAGCTCCGGTTTCTACCTTGTCTACACTAGATGTTAAAAATAAAAAAACAGAGGATCTTATAGGCATTTTAAGTAGAGATTCTCTCTATGACCCTAAGTATAAAACTACAAATTTAAAGAATTATACAAGTGGAAAAGTTTTAAACGACCTTCATACATCTGCAACTGATATAGAAGACCAGTGACTGTTTTATAAGAAACACAAGGATTCAGGGCTTATGCCAGAGACAGTAAATTCTTTTACAGTTAAGTCTAGAGCAGACTTAGATGCTAAATGAGGAGCTGGGAACTACATAGCTAAAAAAAGAATGTCTATGACAAACGGCGGACTTTTATTAGATGAAACAAATAAAGACCAATTAGCTAATGTTTCTAAAGGACAAAGTAGGCCTATAAACTCATATGATGATATTATAGGTAGACCTGGATTTATTTTTCAAAAAAAGATGAAAATAAACTCCCCAGCTGATGAGTTTAGGGTAACTATCGCCAACGGTAGGGCTATTGACGTAGTGCAAAGACATCCTACAGAAGGGCTAGACTTTAGAGAAGTTGAGCCTGAAATGTCAAGTGCATTTGCTAAAAAATTAGATGATGTAAAAGATGTTGGAAATCAGTTTGCTAAACATTTAAAAGTAGAACCTTTAGGGGTTCATGCAATAGATGTTGCTTGAGATTCTTTAGATAATACATATAAAGTTTTAGAAAGCAATGCGGCCAATGGAGCTAATGTAAGGCATCCTGAGGTAGGTGGGACTTCTAGCAAAATAGTCGACGCATATAAAAAAGGTGTAGAGCCTTTGACATTTAAAGATCAAATAACTAAAACAAATTTAAAAAAAGGATTAATAGTAGGCGCTGGGTTATCCGCAGCTGCACTAGGTTTATTAGAAGGATATAATTATGCCAAGAGACGAGAAAAAAAATAGTTTAGTAAGAGGCGCTGCTTACGGAGTAGGAGCAGGCGTAGGAACATCTGCAACACTTGCAGCAGCTAATATGTATGCTAATAGGAAATACACCTATGACAGTAAGGGAGCCAACCCTAATAAGCTTTTAGTTGTGGCAGAGGGCGGTCCGACGTCAAGAGGTGGTACAGGCCATGAAAGCACAGCAAAGGCTATTGTACAAGCGCACGAGGCCAAACATGGAGCTGGGTCAGCTGAAATTATTTACACAAACGAGTTTAACCGGATATCCAAGTCTCATAACTGGGTAGAGGATGCATATAAGGGTGGGCAGTCTAAAGTGACTAAAACAAAAGCTATTAACAATATGAAAATGGGGATTGCCTACCCTATCTCAAAGTTAACAAATCGTAAAACTTTACATTCAGAGATCGCCCGTATTAATCCTGGAAGAGTTATCTCCACACACCCTGTTTCAACAAAAGCTGTTCATAAAATAGGTATAAAACCTGAGCAGGTTGTTACAGACTACATCGGAGAGTCTTTGTTTTGGAACACACCTAGTGCTGCCGCGCAGTACTCCCCTACAGGAGCAGTAGGAAAATCAGACATACAAATTTCATCTTTACCTATAAAAAAAGAGTACTTAAAAAGCTCTGAGAGAGATACTTCTAGAAAAGTAACTTTAAGAGACTCTCAAAAAAATGTCATAAAAGAAGTAGAGATACCTACAAACAGGAAAATGGTCCTAGCTATGTCCGGCAGTACTGGAGCACAGCTAGATAGTGTTGTTAATGAAGCTTTAAAGTCTAAAAAAGACTTTACTTTATATGCTGTAACGGGTAAAAATGAAGAACTTCGTAAAAAGCTATCTGAGATAAAGGACAGCAGGTTAATTGTACAAGGATACGAAACTGACATTGATGGCGTTTTAGGTAACGCGGACATGGGAATATTAAGGCCTCATGGATTAAGTGCTACTGAGACAGCTGGTAAGGGGCTTCCTTTTATACCAGTCACTACATCTAGAGATTGAGACGAATGGGGTGGACATATGATAGACAATGGAAACTTTTATTCGAAAGAAAGTGGCATCCCTAGAGCCGCATTAGATGAAGCTGGAAACTTAAGTAGCATACTAGATAATTCTTTGGATAACTTTGATAAAGTAAAAGCTGAGGCAAGTAGTCTAACTAATAAAGTAAGAAAAGATGCTGCTTCTGAGGTAGTTAACTCAGTCAATAGAACAGTCTTTAATCGAAAAAATGCTTTTCCGGTTTTTTCTAAAAAGGTCATGCTAAGAGCGGGTTTAGCAACTGGTGGTGCTATGGCAGTCTATAAAGGCTTAAATAATAGAGTGAAAGTCAAAGTTCAAGAGATTGGAGAGACTGGAGTTTTAGGGCCAATAGGTACAGCAGTTTCGGGTAAAAAGGAAAATATCGTTCCTTCTACAGTGGGAGCTGCTACTGGGGGCTTTATAGGTGGATTAGCTTCAAAAAAATTATTAATAGATCCAGTTTTAACTGGATCTAAAAAAACAAAAATGCCACTGTTAGCGGCAGGTACAACAGGTGCAACATTATTAGGAATCTTAGGAGGATCTTATGCAGGAGTCAGAGCTAAAGAAAAAATTTAAGGAGTATAAAAAACCTATATTAGTAGGAGGTGGGGTATTAGGAACTATAGGGACTGGAGCAGCGATTAGAAACATAACTCCTACTATAACTCCGATTAAAACCCCAGTTTTAAGAGAGCTTTCAGCTGTTAAAGGGCTAATGTGAGACGGTCCCATAAATATAGCAAGGGGCCAACCCTTAAAAACTTTCGGAAAGGATAAACCTTATTATGTATTTTTACCTCCAGACCGAATGTGGGATATTGCAGAAAGCATGGCTAAGAAAAAAAGTAAAAACTTCAGCAAGCTTTCTAAGGATAAACAGTTTAACCTGATTGATAAAAATAGACTTAAAGCAACGTTAAGTTTACTTTCTTCGCAAGAACAGGAGGCTAGGGAAAGAGGCGCTACACATATGCTAGGCATATCTCACTTTGATCCAGAAATGGCGGCTCGACTAGGATACAAGGATTCTGATATATTGAACCCTAAGATCCAGAAAGCGCTTTTACAGAGCCCTAAGTCATCTTTCAATTATTATAAAACTCAAAATGAGGCATCGATTAAAAACAACTTCTCAGGACCTATGGCAGCGTATTGGCAAACAGCTCCTGTAGAAAACCTACGAATTTTTGAAAAAGACTTAAGAATCTCTCCTGAAGAAGCTATACTACAGGGCAGTAAGTCTCCGTCACTAAAAAACCTCGCTGCAATTAAAGAAAGAGAAAAAACATTTACTAAAGAGTTTAGCAGTAAACTAAAAAATTGGTACATAAATCAGTAATATAAAGTATATAGATAGAATATGAAAAAGTTAAGTAGTGCAAAAAAAACCCAGTCGAATAGAATAGGAATCAATTTAGATTTTAAAAATTCTTATGAAATGGGAATTTACGATAAGAAAACTGGTGATAATAACCAAACAGCTGTATTATTAAACAATACAGTAAAACCTATAGCAGTAGGTGTAGGCGTAGGTGGAGCGGTAAAAGCAACTACTGGGCAGCCATTGTGGAAGCTAATGAAGCGTATTGCTAAAAATGAGCCTCTTAGAATTACAAAGCATTTGAAAGACTCTGGATTCGCAGCAGCTGGAAAGGCTTTTACAAAAAGCGTACCCATAGCTACTAATGCAATCACTCCGTTTTTCGAAGCTGGAAAGGCTCTTAATAAAAAAGTAATAGCAAAAAATCTTTTAGCTGGAGGAGCAACGGCAGCCGCTAGTGCAGGAGTAGGTATTTCACTTTTAAACAAACTAAAATATGAGGCAGGAAGAGCTGCTGTAAAAGACAACAAAAAAGGAAAATAAAATATGTTTACAAAAATAGCAGAAGGCTTTTTCATAGAGAAAACAGCAAGAGGGCAAGACATTATAGTTAACAAGCTAACAAGTTCTGTTGGTACAAAAAGCGCTAAAAGAAAAATAGGTGATTTTATTAGGAGAGTAGCAGGAAAGGAACAAAAAGGGGCAAATATATTCCCTGATAAAAACATGGGCACAATTATAGGTAAACCTGCCAATCATCTTAATATTCAAGCTGACACTAGTTATATGCCTAACGGAAATATTCCAAATAATTCAGTAGTTACTAACCCCAGCGGCTTAAAGCCCTGGGATACTATGGCTAACAAGCCTACCAATAAGCAGACTAATAGACTTCTTAATGATGCTACATCAAAGTTTAAAGACGGCCCGAGGGGAGCTAACACTGAGGTACTGGCATTTCAAAGGCTAGCAGGTAAAGATGAAGCAGGAAAAAAGCTATGGGGAAATAACCCAGTAATAGACGAGGGTGCAGGCACAGGTGATAAAAAACTAGGGTCAGAGACATGAGATAAAGCTAAGGAATTCTGAGCTAATAATAAAAAAACTATAGCAGCGGCAGCGGCAGTAGGGGCTGGGACTGGGGCAGTAGGGTACTATGCCAGATCTAGAAATAATAAACAAGGGTATTTCTAATATCCTTGTTTCTTGACTTTAATCTAAAATTCTATTAATATAAATATATGAAACCCATTTTAAATAAAATAGAAAAGCAAGCTTCCCTTTTTATTGAAGATCCAAGAGTAGGACTTCTACTAAAGGATTATTATGATCTTCATGGAACTGATAGGATATCCGAATCCATTAAATCCTCAGTTATTCCACTAGGACTTGGAGCGACTACAGCGTTAATGGCAGTTAAGGGTAAAAATAGCCCATATAGAACAACGGCTGCTATTATTTCTGGAGCCACAGCTTTGGGAGTATACAACGCGCTTGAGAATGAAAGGATAATCCTTGAAGGTATGGGATATAAAACTAATTTATTAAAAACACGTTTGGAGGATGGTAATGGATAGACCTGGATATTTCTCCTTATTACTAGGCATTGCTAAAAAGAAACAGATGGCGCACGGTGCTGAACTAGCTGATAAGTTTTCTAGGATGGGCCGAGCCTATAGATATCTATCTACAAAAGGCGCTAATCTTCACGCAGATATATTAAAAGCTAAAGTTGATTATGATAGCGTTGTAGATAAAACAAGAGCTGCAAGAGCTTACACTGCCTTAGGAGCTGGAGCTGGAGTAGGAGGCATTTATTATAGTAGAAATAAAAACAAAAAAGCTACCCAAGCACAGTTAAGTGAAGCTTCTCAGTTAGGCCAAAAAGCTTTGATAAATTCTATGCTACAAGATCCAAAGTTTCCTTTGGACTCTAAATTATCTATATTAGAGGGAACTGGAGCAATTAAGCTTTCATCCAAAAAAACTTTATTTAGTATTTTACTAGGAAGGTAAGTCTATGTTTATTGATATAATTCGAGTTCTTGATGCGTTTACCGGAGATTTTGATGAAGATGATGAGCCTATGTTCACCCCTGAGGAAGACGCAGAGAAGGCTCCTATGTCTATAAGGATAGACCAGATTATTAAATACGAGCCATCTTTTTTAAATAAGCTTTGGGTTGATATTCATTTATTAGATGGAGACGTTATAGCTGCAGATATGACCTACTTTGACTTTAAAGTTAAACTAGCAGCTATTGCTAATTACCCCCAAGACTCTTTTTTAAAGTCGATAAAAATGACAGAATCAAAAAAAGTAACAGTATATAAGAACTAGCATAATGGCACCCTGAAAAAACAAAGAAGAAAAAAAGAAAGTTTTAAGCGATTTTAAACGCCAAATGGTTGCAGGATCTGTTAGTGGCGCTGTAACAGCTTTAGCTCTACACCCTATGGACTCTTTTGTAACTCAAAAAATGTCTAACCCAGGAGCACCCATTAGAAGACTAGCTGGGAAAGACCTGACAAAAGTATTAGGATTAAAAGTCCTGAAAAACTCGGCAGCGCAAGCTTTAGGCTTTCCTATATTTATGTTAGTATCTAATTCTTTAAATAAAGAAGCTGCCTTGAAGGCCTCACGGATTGAACCGGAAACTGCTCAAGTACTTATTGAGTCTAAACTTGTAGACAAAAACGCGCCTATAGGAAAAGTAAAGACATTTAAGCCTCCTACAGTTGTAATGCGGAGAAATCAGGTCTACTTTATGCATAAAGAAGCTATGTTACCAGGAATTATGGCCGTAGGTCGAGGCTTATCAGGCGTGGGTAAGTTTGTTAAAGGTTTTTTTGGACTTGCCTCTCCTTTAAAAAGTACAGTTAAATACTGAGGCAAAGAGGCTACAAACCCAAATATGATTAAGACACTAAAGGGAATGAAATTTCAAGGCCCTGCAGCAGCTGGTATGGCAACTATGATAGGAGCTCCTATGCTTATGAGCAAACCAAAAAATACACTATTAGAAACAAACATAGTAAATAAAATATTAGGATAAAATTATGAGTGAAGAAAAAATCATAGCCTTACAAGGCTTTAAACACGAAATGCTAAAAGAAGCTGGAAGATGGGATCAATTCGCAAGAGGGCTTACTGAAGGGGCCGCAATTAACATCGAAAAGGGAGTGCAAAAAGCAGTTAGCTCCAAAGCAATTAAAGCGCTCACCTCTAAGGGAGATGACTTAGTAAATGATGCCAGCAAGATTCTTACTGGAGGTAAAAATAAAGTAGAAGGTATGAGAGCAGTTTTTAATAGAACTACTGGCACTGCTGGTAAAGTAGGCCGTCACTTAGGTGAGCACAAAAATAAATATATCGTAGGTGGAGCAGCTACAGGCGGTTTAGCACTAGGCTCACAGCTATAGTATGCATCATTTTATCATTGAACACCCAGGAACTAATTTTTACAATAGGTTGGCCAATCAAATGTCCGACCTATTGGGGTATGACCTAGGTTATACTAGCGAGTTTATGATTGGAAGCGAAAGTGATAATTTAACCTTACACTATAAAACAGACTCAGGGTTACAAGAAGTGGGGAGTTTTTCCTCACTTCCAGCTCGAGAAACTTTAAGACTTTATATATCCTTGGCAACATAATGGTATTAATTCCTCACATAAAATTTATAGAAGCCCTCGTTTGCGCAAAAATTTCATTCGATGATATACTTATGGAATTAAGTAACTATTCTTTAGATACCGATCCAAGGGTTGTAAATATTATTGTTCAAACAATTCATAAAAATTTACCATTATCCTTTACAAATCAAAATCCAGAACCTATTGGCGAGGACTTTATTCGAGCTATACATATAGAAGAGATGTTTTGTAAGTATGCTAAGGTTTCTTTTCCAGAAGTATTACTTCCAACTAAAGGAGCTTTTGATTTACTACAAGACCCTATTATGTATAGAGTTGTAACAAGTTTAGCTATGGCTAAAGGGACAGATGAGGATTATGATTTAATTGTTAATGGGAAGTTTAACCTTCAGTACTCTTTAGAAGACATAAAGCTTTTTCTTAAATATTTTTTTAATATAGAAGACTGGACTGTGCTTCAAAAGCAAAACTATACTAACAGAGTAGCTGATGTTTTATTATCTAAGTTCTATAAACTAGCGCTAAAGGGCGATAAAGAGCACTTAGTATGGAAACTCGGGATAACTCCTAATAAAGATTTTAAGTCCATGCTTGCGGAAATGGCGCAAGATGCGTTCTTTAACTTTAAAGAACAAAGTAGAGCTAATCCTGACTCTGCTCAAAAATGGGCAGCTTTAGCGCTAAAGGTTAGTGATAAAATGGACTCTATCCATAGAGAAGAGTCACGGACAGGCAGAGACTTATTAGAAGAAATTGAGTTTAAAATAAAAACATTCTCTGCAAAGGAATCCACAATTAGACACATTAAGGACTTAGATGAATTATAAAACAGCCGGGGTACTTAGCGACCCTAAGCCCTACCTTTCCCCATTTATTTGGAATATGGACTTAACCATTAAACGAGAAGTTAAGGATTTTATTCTTAAAAAAGCTTATGGTAAATTTGGAGATCTTATTGGGTATATTTTTGTGCTAGGGTCCATAACTGGCTATAAATGGGACCCAGATAGCGATGTTGATGTTTTTCTTGCACTTAAAGAAATTACAGGTGAAGATAAAACTCACGGAGCTAAAGATATAAGCGGATGTCTTGCACCAAACTCTCTACATCAAATTAATTTTTACATAGGGCTTTTAAGCGACACTACAAAAGCATCCTATGCCAAGAGTGATTTCGGTGTTTACTCTCTTTTAGATGACACCTGAATTTCACAGCCTGAGAAATATAAAAATGTTAGAAAGCCCCAGGATGAGTTCTTTTTGGATCTTAAATCAGCTCAACTAGATGCCTCAGAATTCTCAAGACTAGCAACTCAGTATATGGAAGCTAAAGCAGCTTATGAAGCTTCAGCGGCAGAAGAAACAGAAGCTGGTAATTTTTTTAATATAAGAAGCACGCAGTCTAAAAAAGCTAGAGTAGAGATGCTTTATAGTGAATTACTACACCTTACTGATAAAATTGACAAAGGCAGAAAGTTTCAGTATTTTACTGGCTGAGGAGTCCCAAGAGACAGCGATGAAAATATTACGTTTAAGTTAATAGATCATGGCCCATATGCGGAACTTTTCAATGAACTGAAAGATCAAAATTCAAACCTAAGAGCTTTAAATGGCAGTTGGAGTTAAAGTAAGAAATGGTAACCTCGAAGGAGCGTTGACTCTATTTAAAAATAGAGTAATGCATGCTGGTATATTGGACAAGTACAAAGAAAAAATGAATAGAGGGACTAGTCCCTCAGTTCTAAAAAAAGAAAAAAGAAAAAAACATGCTGCAGCGAAGAGAAGTTAGTCTAACGATTAGCGACTATGTAGAGAATTTTTTTATGTTAGCCGGGAGACCCTTCTCTTTGGATGACTACCCGCATATGCGATCTATATATAATATAGATGCACCTAAGGTAGTTATGAAATTTTCTAGGCAGTGTGTCTGGGAAAACCAAGAGGTAGAGCTGGCCTCTGGAATTAGAAAACGTGCAAAGAACATCTCCGTTGGGGATGTTCTTATTTCTTTTAATAAAAATACACATAAGGTAGTAAATGGCCGTGTATCTAATGTATGGGATAACGGAGAAAAGAGAGTATTCCTTATAACTACTAAAAGCGGTTGTTCAGTAACTGTAACTGGTAATCATCCTTTATGGACCCAAAGAGGGTGGGTAATGGCTGCGGACTTAGAACATACTGATTTTTTAGCCAAAATAAAAACAACCCCTGAGTTTTCATTTGCTGAAAATTTTGGAACTGATTGGGCAGCTCAAGTTATGAAAATATCTATGGAGCAGGACTCTTCAGGCATTTTACATTTAAGTAAAGAATCCGCTAGATTATTTTTAAAGGCGTATTTTGCACAAAATCATAAAACAGTAACTTACGCTAAAAAGCGATATAAAACTCTTTATATTGATGCGCACACCTATAATATAGCTAAGGATATTCAGTTTCTTTTACTAAAGTTTGGCATACCAACCACAAGGCCTAGAGTACATGGAAAAGTTTACATAGGGTTTAGTGATCAAATATTTAAAGAAAAGTTGCTAAGGCTAATAGACGCTGATGAAAGCCTTATAGCCTCTACAGTTTCTGAAGATAAAAAAGGAACAGGCGTTGTTATCCCTACTGAGGTATTAAAAGATATCCCACTAAGAGTTTTAGACACCTTTATAAAAGATAATCCTAGAACGGTCTCACGAGCGACGGCCAAGGCAGCTTATGAAGAGTTCCCTACCTTAAGTGTGGAAAAAGTGTTAAACAGCGATTATACTTTCGAAGAAATTAATTCAATTAAAGAATTAAGCGAAAAGCCCACTATAGCTATAGAAATAGAAGGCACTCACACTTTTACGATAGATAGCATCATAACACATAATACAGCAAAAAGTACCACACTTTCGAATATTTTATTGGCTAGGGCTTTATTGATTCCTAACTTTAAACAGTTATACGTTTCTCCAGCTGTAGCGCAAACTCAAGAGTTTGCTCGTGATAAACTTGAGCCTGTTATTAATAATTCTCCGCTAGTTCGAGAAAACTTTGTTACACCTAATATGGTGCAGAATGTTTATAAAAAAGAGTTTACAAATGGAAGCGTTATTAACCTGCGATATGCGCTGCTAAACGCGGATAGAATTCGTGGAGTATCTGCCGATGTTAACCTTTTTGATGAGTGTTATACCCCCGATATGGAAGTGCTGACTATAGATGGGTGGAAAAAATTCCCACAACTTACGTTAAATGATCAGTTAGCTACTATAAATAAAGATCATCAATTAGAGTACCAGTCCCCAGAGCGTCTTATTGAAAAAGACTATAAAGGATATATTCATGTATATAAGCATAGAAGCTCTATATTAAAAGTTACTCCTAGACACAATTTATTGATCTCTCAAGAGTTAAGTACCGGATATTATAAAAACCCAAAGGTAAAAGGATGGAATTTAGTAGAGTCGCAAAATGCAGAGAATAAAAATTTTAAAATGTCTTGCGCCCCAAGTGCTGTACACGGAGAGTATAAAGGAGAACCTTATTTTACCATATCCGCAGGAGAGTATGACTTTGCTTTAAGTACTAGGGGAAAAAGAGTAGACGGGGCTATAAAAAGCTTTAACTCTGAAAGTTACCCAATAGAGCCATTTTATAGATTTATTGGGTGGTACCTATCTGAAGGTCATACAGGGGCAAATGCACATTATATATTTATTACTCAAAATGAAGGACCGCACGCGAAAATAATAAGAGATGATTTACAAAGTCTTGGAGTAGAGTGGACAGAAGTAAAAGAGCCAAATAGTGAAACTATTCAGTTTAGGGTGTATAGTAAGGCGCTGTGGCATTACTTGTCTCCATTAGGTAAGTCACATGAAAAATACATACCTAGGGAGTTAATGACACAAGAAAGAGCTTTTTTGCTTAACTCCTTATTATCCCGTCTTTACATGGGGGATGCAATTAAAAGGCCTGGGACGTCTAATCCAATGGGAGAACTAAAAACTGCATCTAAGAAATTAGCAGACACAGTGCAGTATTCCTGGTTTTTGCTAGGGCATCGAGCTAGTATTAGAGAGTCAAGCAAAGGCCTTCGTCGAGGATATAAATATATGCACTATCTAGTAAGAAAGCTAAAATTACCATATCAGATCTTTTGGAATTCTTCTAATCGTGTTATTAAAGAAAACTATATAGGTAAAGTATATTGTGCTACTGTTCCTAACTCAACATTAGTTATTAGGCATGAGCAGGAAAAAGGGATATTCATAAGTGGTAACTGCCAGGATCTTCAAAAAGATGTTATAGGTGTTGTTGAAGAAACAATGTCTAGATCATTAGTAAAGAAAAGTATTTATGCTGGAACGCCTAAACGCTCCAAAGGGACCTTAGCAGATTTCTGGTTTGGGTCTACCCAAAATGAGTATGCTGTAAAATCCTCTGCATCTGGCCACTGGAATATTTTAGGCCCGGATAACATTGGAGCTAATGGCCTTATCGATAAAAAAAGCGGCCTGCCTTTAGATCTTAGAAAGGATAAAGGCGAATGGGTGTCAACGTACTCAACTGCAGGCAACAGGCCGTATATCGAAGGATTTAGAGTATGCCTTTTACACTTTGCCCACTCTCCATGGGTTGATTGGCAGAGTGATGTTATGTATAAAATGGAGAACACCTCCACAGCCTTATTTTACAACGAGACATTAGGGCTAGAATATGACTCTGGGGCAATTCCTATTACAGAGGAAGAGCTTATGAGAGCTTGTAATGACTTAAGAAAACTATCAGATGACGTACCTAGTGACTGTATAGGGCGTCCGTCTATAATGGGAATTGATTATGGTCCAGTGAATAGTGAAAATTCTAGAACAGTTATAACGATACTTCAGCAAAGAGGGTCTAAAATAGTAGTAGTTTACGCTAAAAAGTTTTTAGGTAAAGAAGCAGACTACGCGTTTATACATGAAGAGATTCCTAAGCTTTTTGCAAAATGGGGATGTATAGCTTTAGCCTCAGATTATGGTATGGGTGAAGCAAGTAATAGTGAATTCAGACAAAGGTTAGGGCCTGAAAAGGTAATGCCCTTTCAGCATTTAGCTACTCAAAAAGAGCCTATTCATTTTAATCCTAAAATGAGAGCTTATACACTTAATAAAAATTATGTTATGAACTTATTTTTTAAGATGATTAAAACGGGAAAGATTGAGTTTCCTAATTATCCTGAGATGAAGTTTTACTTAGACGACCTTAGAAATGTTGTAATTGAGTATGACGAAGAAAAGAATTCTGAACGGTATACAAATATAGGTGCTGATGACTGGACGCACTCTACGCTGTATGCAATACTACTAGCGCTATTCTTATTCGAAGGCGTTCAGGAAAATTTAAACTAATACTTGACAATCATCACTACTTAATATATAATATAATTATGCTACAGCCATCCGACTTACAAAGACTAGGAGTACAGTTATCTGAAGAGTTTCTTCAGAGGGGGGAGAATATGACAGATGGGCTACAAAAGATAGCTTCTCAGCATGCTTTAAACCCACACCAGGTTCAGCGAATAGCCGAAACTGCTAATGTTCGTACCCATTTAGAGATGTTGAAAACAGCCTCTCCAGATACTGCATACATAAAATTCCCTTTAGCGGATGCAGCAAAAATTTCATCAGTCGATATTGAAAAAATATCGCATACATTAGCGTATTCACTAAAACCGGAAACAGATTGAAAATCAAAGTTAACACTCAAGAAGCAAGCTGAGCAGGTAGAGAATAAAGTCCTATTTAATTCTACAGAGGCTTACTTAAAGTCAAGGGAAAAATTGGACAAGCTTGCAGCTTTAGAAAGAGCTACAGGAGAACAAGTTTCCAAATTAGAAGGTATAGAATCCGAGATTGTACAGATTATAAAGCAAGCAGCACTATCAGGAACAGATACTAAAGATTTAGGATATGTTGTAAAGCACGCATCCTTATTTGGGGAGTATTTAACGGATCATATAAATGATGATCTTAAAAAATGATCTATAGAGCTTAGCCCCTCCGAGGAATTAGAGAAGAAAGCCACCCTTATAAACCCAAATAATAAGCTTGTTCAAAAAATTGCTGAGTATGAAGATATAGCTTTATCTGCTATTCAAACCTATGTAGCATCTGAAGCTATTGCAGAGACCCTTGATAGAGAAAGCCCGCTAGAGAAAAAAGCTGAAACTAACATAGGTTACTTATCTAGGGCAGTAAAGGGCCTTTACAGGTTTGCAAAAAATCACCCAGTTATTTCAGCGGTAGGTGGAGTATTTTATTTAGGAGGTAAAAGGGGAGAGACCAAAGTTACTCCTAAAACTTTCAATGCTTTTAAAAACGCGGTTAAAACAACAAACAAATTAGAAAGAACATATCTATAATGGAAAATACAGAATTACAACAAATGCGTGCAAGAACACTTGAAAAAGTAGCATCCTCTGGAGGTGCATCTGAAGCTCTAAAAATGATAGGGGTTATAGGAGCTGGAGTTATTGTTGCGCAGTTTATTAAACGAATGATTAACTATGCAGAAGACAAGTTTATGCAAGCACAGTCTCCCGGATATTATAAAGTGATGCTAGAAAAAAACCCTCATTTATTAGAAGCTGATCCTAACGAGGTTATGGCACTTTGGGACACTCTTTATAAAAATGCGCCAAATTTAGCACAAGATCCAACGGCAGCTGGAGCGTTCATTACTCAAAATGTAGGAATGCGCACTATGCGTGATTTAGGAGGGCCTGGATTGGACACTTATAAGGCATTAACTGATATAGAAAAAAGTAAACATACAGTCTCTATGGGACCTGATGCAACTTCTGGATCTTTATCAATCTTTAAAGACTTATTAGGCAGTAATTAATGATAGAAAAAATAGCTGAGTATATTTCTTCACCTGGCGACGAGCCAATAATCTCTATTATTGAGTCTAGCAATGACTTAGAAAAAACAGCGAGTTATGCTCCCGAGGTTTCTTCTTTTCTTTCGACTCTAGATAGAGACAACCAGTACATTTACGCACTTGTAAATGCCTTAACTGCAGGAGAGTATTATTCATCTAATCGTAATGGAGATTATTTTCCAGAAGAAGCGTTAAAAAAGTATCATCATACCTTTGTTGATAATGGCCATGTTTATAGGCACCACCAAAATAAAAACCCAGAAAAATCTATGGGTAAGGTTATTTTTTCATTCTATAACCCAGAGATGCGGAGAGTAGAATTAGTTATTCGACTAAAGCGTGCTCTAGCTGAGGTTCAAAAAATAATTGAAGATATAAATGGCGGTAAAATTATAAAAACCTCAATGGGGTGCAAAGTTCCAGAGGATATATGTTCTATAACTGGCAAAAGAGCAAAAGTTCGTGCTGATTACTCAGACTATTTAAAGTATAAAATGAATCAAGTTTTACCAGATGGTAGAAAGGTTTATGCTATAAATGAAAAACCTAGATTCTTTGATATATCTATAGTAACTATTCCGGCAGATCCAACTTCATCTTTCATGATTCCACTTATGGGTCATTTGGAAAAAACAGCTTTTTTTGAAGATTCAAAGGAAGCCCAAATAACTAAAAAGTTAAATGGAGTTTTAACAGATATCCAGGAAGACCCTGCTGATTTAATATTAAACTCAACAGGCGATATCTCAGATGCTAAGCTAAAAAAATTGGCAGAGTATCCACTTAATGAAGTACTCTCTACAATGTTAGCTTTTAAAATTCTTCCCAAGAGAGAAGAATTTCAAAAATTAGCGCTTTATTATTCGAATAATCATGAGTGGTCTAAACAACTAGAAAAAACAGGGCAAGTCTTTAATATTACTAGCGATACAGTACCATCTAAAATAGATGATGTTGGCCCAGATTACCTTAATGAAAAGATAGCTCAACTTTTATCTGAAGATTTATTAGACCTGTCCTTGACAAAGCCACTTATAATTAATAGAATATTAGAGAAGAAAGCTTTTGTTTTACAAAATCCTTTGGACAGCTCAGCTCCTGATCCCTTCTACCCATCCGGAAGGCCAGTAGAAAGATCTATGGTAAGCAAGTTACTTTTTGATGATACTTCAGAACCAGCATCATCAGGAGTAAAAGACCCTACAATGGCATTTGTCGCAATAGGAGCTTTGTATGCAGGTTACGCTACCCTTTTCGGGCGGTATTCAAGTCCTAACACATTTACAGCTTTTGTAGGCAAACACCCTTGACTATTACCAACAATGGGTGCTTCTTTAGCACAAGGAGTAACGATGGGGCAAGAAAAAGTACTTAACCCTGTTAATGAAAGTATTTATAAAAAAGCTAGTATGCCGACAGCCCAAAAGTGACTTTTTACTATGGGAGTAGCAGCTCCTTTAACTTACTGAAAAAGTGCCAAGATTGAGGCAAGGGCCAGACAAGGACAACCTATATCAAACACGGAAAATTTCATAAGAAAAAATCCATTTTTGACATCATTGGGGGCCTCTATAGGCGCAGTATCCCTTACAAAAGGGATAACAAAGTCCCTAAGTAGCTCTGACGACGCCGTAAAGTTTTTTTCCCAAAAAACAGCATCTGTTAATCGCTTAGATTATTTGCAATCTTTAGATGAAGAAACAATAAATTCAATATTCAACGAAATAATTTCCTAGGAGGAAAACAATGTCATATAAAATCGATGATCTGTTAAAAGAGCTTGAAAGTGAAAAAACTGCCTCTGCGCAGTTCGAAGCAACTCTTCTTGAAACAGAAAAACCAGCAGCTAAATCAGCAGCTCCAGTAGAAGCTGAAAAAGTAGCATCAGCCACTACTAATGTTGGCTTGACTAAAGAAGAGCTAGTAGAACAAGCTCAAGAAATGGGCCAAATCGCAGCTCATAGTTTCTTTAGCGAATTAGCAGCTATGGGAATAGCAATGCCTACAACTAAAGAAGTTGCAATTCCACCAATTTCACAAGTATCTAGACCTCAAGCATCTCCTGTAACTGTAGCATACGACGCTCAGATGCAAGAAGCGGCTGGTCACCACCCTTACGACGCGTTAGGTGCAGGACGTTTTATGCAAAAAATGGCTTCTGAAAACAACGTAGTACTAAATCTTTACAATAAAATTTATAATAAATAGGAGATAACTCAATGAGTCTTTTAAATATATTTAATCAAATGATACAAGAAACTGCAGCTGTAGAGCAAGAAAAAATTGCACAAGCTCAAGTTAACGAAGTAGTAGACGAACGTCTAGAAATATTAGAAAAATATGCGTCTTGGGCAGATCAAGCTTTAGCAGCTGAATACGGTGAAGGCAATTACACTGCGGAAGATGTAGAAAAATTAGCTGAGCTTAAAATAGCTGAGGAAGCTGAAGAATTAAACATGCGTGAAAAAGTAGCCGAAGCTTACGAGTTAGGCCAAATTATGTATGCTGGATTTAAAGCTGCTGCAGAGTCAGATAACTAGTAATAAGTAAAGGTCACATGAAAGGTCAATTAATACAAAAAGTAGCTATGGCTTTAAAAGCTCTTGATTCTGAAAGGAAGGAGCTTTCTCAGGAGGTAAACGACCTTTCTAGTGAGCTTAAAAAGTTTGCTGCGGCTAAAGACCTAACATTCAAACTTTGAAAAATGGGATCTTTCCCAGCAGAGGACATTCAGGAAAACCTTGAGTCCTTACTAAATAAACCATTAGACGATTTAACAACTATGGACAAAGTTGCCCACATGATGCCTACCAATAGAGGACAAAGAGCCTTTTCAGTTGGTAAGCTTAGTGAGTCTCCGTTGCCTATAGGGTCTGCAGAAGACCGTTTTATTGCAACTTTATTCGATTAACAAAATATTAAAATTAGGAGAAAAAATAATGCTTCGATTATTAACTAACTTGGATAGTGTTGAACGCTTTGACGTTAATGCTCCAGATACATTCTTCGCTTCAAACTCTACCGTTAAAACCGGTACTTGGGTTTCTAAAGTGGGGGATACGTTGGCACTGCCAGCAGCTGGATCAGCTAACGCATTTCAGGTGTTTACAGAATCTAACCGTGATGGATCCGCTGGATTCACACCAGATGCCACTGCCGCTGGCTTAAAAAGACTTTCTGTTCTTTTTGGAAAAATGCGTGCGCTAACAGACCAATTTACAGGTGCGATTGCAGTAGGCGACAAACTTGCTGTTAATGCTGCTGGCCTTTTAGTCACTGCAGATGTTGCTGACACTGTTGTTGCTATTTGTACAAAAGCTACCCATTCGTATTCTCATTTGGGCGCTACTACTAACGTAATTGAAATTTTCACAGTATAGGAGGCCTTTTTAAATGGACGCAAGAACAATTAACGACTTATTTTTACGTAAGTTAGATACCCAAGAGGGTATGCAAAAACTAGCTGCAGATGGAGCAGCATTTATTCGTGAGAAACTACGCGAGACATCATTTGCTCGTAAGATCCTTCCTCCGATGTATGTAACACAAACCGACTTACAAGTTTCTACGAAACATGATGGTGTTGTTAAAATAATCGAGTTAGAACCAGATTCTAAAGCGATGTTGGTAAACTTCCGTGGAAAACCTACCACGAATTATTTAGAAGGCAAAAGAGTGGAAATGTCTTTCCACACTATTTCTTCTGAAGAATACCAAAAATTGGAAGAAGAGTTACTTGCATATCGTATGCCTTTGACTCAAATCATTGAGCAACAATCTGTATTAGAAATTCAGCGTATTGAGGATGAGACATTCCTTCGCCACGTTGATGCAGCTATTGTAATCCAAAGTAACGCAGTTACTGGATCTTATGGTGCGGGTGGAGAAATTCCTGAGGATTCTATCCTTGAGCTTTTCAACAAAATTGACGGTAACTTCTTACAAACAGAAGTATTGTTAATGGACACTCAAATGTTTAACCGCATTATGATCGATAACAACGCTAAAGGTACTTTCGGTGACGGTACATTGAAAGGCGAGATTGCAGTTAGTGGGTTTAAATACCCTACTTTATGAGGCCGCAGAGTAGTTATTTCTAACAAAACAGATTTGTTAGCTAATACTATTTACTCTTTCACAGCTCCTGAGTACTTGGGCGAATTCAATATCTTAAACGATACTAAATTCGACATCGATAAAAAACGTAATCTTATCACCTTCTCAGCATATGAGACAATCGGTATGATTATAGCAAATACTAAATCTGTAGCTTCTTTAACACTTAGCTAGAAAAAGTAAACTAGACCCTTAAAAGGCCGGTATACCCGGCCTTTTTTGTTTGACAATGTCCTTAATAAGTATTAAGATAAACTATGGCAAGTATCGATATCAGTTTATTAGAGATCCCAGCGGACTGGGCACCTTATGTTGTAAGGTTTAGAAAGTATTTAGGGGATACCCCTGAGTTAAATGAGCTTACAGAAGCTCAGGAGTCTACAGATTTTGAGCTATTCATAGCCTTACAAGATGCTTATGATGAAATGAATTATTCTATAGAACCTATAGACCTAAACTATATTTCTCATACGGAAGTTCCGTGGTCAGTACTTCAGCTAGGAGGGTTGTTAAATATCTTAACTATGAAAGGAGTTCTTTCTTCTAGAAATACGCTTACTTATAATGATAGTGGTGGAATAACAGTTAAAGATATGGATAAGTACGGCAGATATATAAACTATTTCAATATAATGGGTAGCGACTTTAAACGAAGAAGTATGGCTATTAAACGTGCTAAAAACATTAATAGTGCGTATGGCGGAGTTGAAAGCGAATATTCATCAATTACTCAGTAAGAATGGTAAATCTAAAAAGTTTTAAAGTTAGTAGAAAAGATAGTGACTCTCTTTTTATAGAGTGGGAGGTTTCCCCTACTTTAGAAGATTTATCTATATATACTATAAGCTTATTTAAAAGTGAAGCTCCATCTGAATTAGATAACGAGTATGAACCTGTAGTCTCTGATCTTCCTATAGACACGCCTTACTATACTGATATGAGTGTAAAAGGTCTTTTGTCCAGTACTAGATCTTGATATTTTTACGCAAAAATAAAGAATTCAGAAACTCTAGAAGAATCCAAATTTCCCGTGAATGGTTATAGATTTGTTAATGATGAGGCGCCGTCAATACAATGAAAGGCTATTCTTAGAGAAAAAAAATTAGTATTAAACAAAAAAAGTGGGAGAGATTTTGTTCTACTTAAAAAACGAACATGAGGAACTAGGTGTGAAGTTTCTTGGGATCCTATTTTATTTGTTAATAATGGTAAAATTTGTGATGACTGCACTTGTTTTGGAACAGGGTGGAGAGAGGGCTATTTTAAACCACAAACCTTTCGAGGGATGATTCAGCCTTCTCCGAATCAAAAAACATTACAGCTTTGAGGAGAATTTTATCCCAGTGATGTTTTTCTTTTCACTACTAATATACCTCCTTTAACTGTAGGAGATATTATAGTGGACCCAAAAACAAACGAGCGCTATGAAATACAAATGGTTAGGCAAGTTTCCGCACTTGGAGTACCCTTTGAGCAACAAGCTAGATTAAGCTTAGTTCACTTAGATGATGAGATATATAGTGTAGAAGCATATGATTAGAATAAAAAGAGGGCTTCCTGATTTAGAAGCAAATAAAAAATTAATTCAACAGCTAGAAGAAGAACTAGCAAGCAAGAGTGGCGGTAAGGTTGAAAAAACTTTAGAAGATGTTTTATTTAACGACGGGAAGTATTATGATAGGCCTAACATTACGGAGTAAATATATTTACTTAAACTACCTACAGAATTGGTTTTCTAGGCATGAAAAATATACTTGAAACCCAGACCCAAAGCTTACTAAAATAATTATAGCGGATAAGTACTCTGTGGAAATAGGCGTGGCTGCAAAGTTACCCACAATTATAATAGACAGGGGGCCTGCCGGATGAGCCAATTACTTACGAGCTGAACCACAATATTATAATGGAGACCCTTCAAAAACCGTACCGAGTATGGGGCCGCAGCCAGATAAAAGCAGGCTAGGGAACTACTCTATAACTGATTTAATGCAAGGCTCACTATCAATAAATGTTGTACATAGAACTCCATTTTTAGTAGATGAATTAGCTAATGAAGTATTTTATGTTATATCAGCAAATCGGGAAGCATTTAGGGCTCAAGGAATTCATAAGGTAACATCTTTAAATTTAGGTAAAGAAAATATTGTTTCACTTACAGCTTCAAGTGTTAAAGTAACATTAATCCCAATTAATATATCATTTCTAGTTTTAGAGACTGTATTTAAAAATACATCTCTTTTTACACAAAAACTTTACTATGACGATGTTAAACTAACTGAAGGACTAGAGTATATTATAAATGGAGATGGTAAAACTATAAAACTCTTTGACCCAATTCCAGATGGAAAGCAGCTACTTGCAAATTTTAAAGATTCAGTAACTTTAGAACAAAAAACTAGCGTCCCCTTGACAATTGACTTAATAGATAATACATTATATACAGTACCCGACCCTTTCGGAGTATATGGAATTTATAAACTATAAACTATTAAGTAATGATATCATTTATACATGGCAAGTGAACTAGCTAAAGAAGCAAGCTTAAAACTTTTAGGAAAATTACCTTTTGAAAACACAAACATAGGAAAGTTTCTATTAGGCGTGGAGCATGCAGCCATGAACCCTACAGGTGGTAAAGGCGCGTTTAGGTCTTTTATAGATTATGCTAGGCAGTTTAAAGACCCTGTTAGAACGATCGGGTTAGGTAAAGACGGTATTAAAAATACTATGGGGGCGGTTAATTCTAAAGGACAGGCAGTTATTCAAGACCTTAATAAAACTGAAGTTCCGACTTTGTCTAGAGGTTTTCGCCAGGGTGTTGGAAACACTGCGCATATTATTGGTGGAGTTATAGATGCTTTTGATAAAAGCAGGAGCGGCGGGTTTTTTAATGGGATTAAGAAAATTGTAAAAACACCTATTGAGCAGATGAAGGGTGATAGGTATAAAGAGATTGTAACGAGCGGACCTAGAAAAGAATGGTCGATAATTAAAAAGGATGGTAAAGAGTTCGCCAGGAATCACAGAGTACAAGAAGGATCTTGAAAACATAAACTTTTTAAAGATCGTGAAATAAAAGGGTACACAGAAAGAGGGACTGCCATACTTGAGAAAAGAAAAGCTATACAGCCTTTATCTATAGGACTTGGGACTTCTGGAGTAGCAGTCGGCGCGTTTACATATGCCTCTGCTGAAAAGGGGACTAAAAAGTCAAAAAGAATAATGGACACAGCTATAGATGCTGGTACATTCACACTCAACCCGCTTTTAGGAATCGGCACTAGCGTGTACCGAGGAGTGAAATCGGCACCAAAAAATTAAATAATTAAAATTAGGAGAAAAATTTATGTCTTATCAAAAACCAGGCGTTACCGTACGACAAGTACAAGTTAGCCAAAGTTTTCCTTTACCTGACCCAACGCTTAAAAGTGCAGTTGTAGGCCCAGGTTATATATGGGTAGATCCTACAGTGGCCATTGAAACTAAATATGTCGGCGCAGAGTTAGTTGTAATACTACCTTACGAAGTTGCTAATATCGTAGCTGGCTCAGTTGTAGTTTACTTAGCAAACGAGGGCACCACAGGAACTCCAGGCGATGTTGTTTACCTAGAATCGGGAGGCTACACTTTAGCAGCGCCAGACCTTGTAGACGGTACAAGCCTATTAACAATCCCAGCTGGGCAGGAAATTAGGACCAATGTTGCTTTAGATAAAGCTTCAGTACATATTGGATACTTAGCTAAAAATGCTGAAAGAGAAAACACTCTAATAGAAATAGACGACGCTAAGCAAATAAACGACTTTATATCGAAGTCTACTTTAGACCCAAGTCGTCAGTGGTTTAACCCACTTGTATTTGGAGCAAGCATGCTTTTTCAAAACGGTGCATCTAAATTTTATGCGGGCGTTACAGCTAAAGGAAGTGCAGTATCTACTGGAGTTACCTTATTTGAAGGCGCTTTAGATGTTTATTCTATTGCAGTACTTTCTTCTTTAGAGGCTGACATAACAGCTTTTAAGTCTCATGCAACCGCAATGTCTGCGCCTGAGGAGAAAGGAGAGCGAATTGTAATAGGGTCAGTAGCAGGGATTGCTGACTATGAAAGTGGAACTAAAGCCGAAAACGCTACAGCGCTAAAAAACTGGGCAATGGGTCAAGGTGAAAAACGCTTATTCAACATTCACCCAGAAGTAGCTTATGTTAGAATGACAAATGCAAACTTAGGGACACTGACAACTGCTTTCATTACTGCAGCTTTTGGTGCAACATTTGCAGGTGCACACAGACCTATATGGGTAGCTAGTGCAACTGACGGGTCTTATCAAAAGGGCGATTCAGTTACTGATGCTCAAATCACGACTATAAAGGCAGTATCTACGACTACTAAAGTAGAAGTTGATGTACTTATACCAGTTCCTGGTTATTACATGGCTGCAGCCCTAGCAGGTAAAATATCTGTAAATACGCCATCACAGCCTTTAACTAACTCAAGTATTGCAGGATTCTCTAAACTAGAGTTTAGTAATAAGTACTTTAAAAACTCAGACTTGAATACTATTGCTTCTGGCGGTAACCTAATTATGGAAGACGTTGGCGGACTATTAATCCGTCACCAGTTGTCTACTAATGCTCTTACAGCTCAAACCCGTGAGTTAAGCATTACAACTGCAATTGATTATTCTGCTAAGTTTTTAAGAGACTTTGTTTCTCCACTTATTGGAAAATTCGTAATTTCCCCAGCTCTTACAAAAAACTTAACAGCAGCATTTAACTCCGCAGCTAATGTTCTTATTGATAATGGAATAGTCGCAGATTTAAAATTGGATAATTTGTTTCAGGATCCTGATGCACCGAGTACACTAAAAGTAGATTTTAGTTTAAAACTACTTTATCCATTAAACTATATTAAAATAACATTAACATTTTAGGAGATAAATAAAAATGGCAGGATTTTCAGGTTTAATTAATTGAAAAAATAATACATTAAGAAATGATGATAACGTCCAACCGGACGACGTAGCTAACGCATCAAACGGTGGGTTTTTATCTGCTGAGGGTGCTGTAATATTTTCGGGACCAAGAAAATATCCAAAAGCAGCAGGCATTAACGGTCTAATCCCAATTGGGCAGGTTCAGTCTTATCAAATAACGCAGAATAGAGCGGCTAATGAAATATATGAAATAGGTAGTAGGGTACCATTTTTTATCCCAGGTAGAAATTCTGTGCAATGCTCTTTGTCTAGAGTATTGTTTGATGGGCCATCTTTGGCTAAAGCACTATATATGGTAAGAGTGCAAAACGAAAACTACTTTTCGTACCCAGGTACACCGGGCAATATAAATAGTAATAAGCCAACTCTTCCGTACGGTAAATTACCTACAGTGGTAAAAGAGCTTAGAAGTGAAGCAGTAGGCGGAAAAAAAATAGGTAATTTATGGTTAAACTTTATGTCTACTGTATTTAACAAGCCTTTTGGCCTTGGATTAGTATTGTATGATATGGAGGGCGAGGCTTATGGCGGAGTTTACATTGAAGGATGCGCACTTCGTCAACACAATTTTGGAATACAAGCTAACCAAACTGTATTGGCTGAGAGTGCTTCACTAGTGGGGACTAGAATAGTTCCTATTAATCCTTTATTTCTTCCTTCTTAATCTAAAAAAGATTTAAGAGAAAAAAAGCCCGAATCACCTCGGGCTTTTTGTGTTTAGTTTGATCCTTTAGATTCTAATTGTTTGGCCATAGCCGCACCTATTAGAGCTTCAAGTGGAGTTCCTCCTTTAGAGTCTCCCATAATCATTGTAGTAGGCATCTTTAACTTAGCTAGTTGTTCTGCAACACCTACCTTAGTTTTATAATCCCATTCAGCTTTTTCCTGCGGACTTAAGCCCGCTGCAACTTTTAATCTACTAGCTTCTGCTTGAGCTCTTTCTTTTATAAGTAAAGCCTCTGCTTCTTCTTTAGCAGTTTGTTTTGCTATAACAGCTAATTGTCGTTTAGAGTCTTCTTCTTTTACTCGAGTTTCAATGGCAGTTAATGTACTAACCATTTGAATCTCTTGTACAGCTCTTTCCTTAGCTTTATCTCTTTCACCCTCAGCTATAATACGTTGTTGCGCAGCCCAGGCTGTTCCAACTTTTTGTAGCTCAATGATTTTCTCAATAGAGATATCTCTTTGGGTTATTAGTTTCTTTTCAAATTCCGGGTCTAGTTTAATGCTTTCAACAATTACAGAAGCTGTATATATCTTGTTAGCGTTAATCTCATGAGCGGTTCGTTTGGCTATACCGTTCTCAAGAACTTTTTCATTTTTATTAATAGTTCTTATTTCTTTTATTTCACGTCTACGATTTTTAACATCTCTATTTTGTGATAAATCGTCTACCCATAAGGTGTCTTTTGATTCTACGCGTTTAACAATAAACCCACCGTTTTTAAGAGCGTCTTCCATTGTAGCTCTAAGTTCAGTAGTTGCTCCGTTTACATAATCTTCGCCAGAAAACATCATACCAACGTTTTCAGCCTGCTCAGAAATGGTAGGGATTAAAATGTTGTTTACTAGGTTATTCGGATGCTTATAAGTCTCAACCAGTTTAAAAAACTGCTCTTCTACTACAGGTATTTCAAATCTGGTAGCAATAAACATATTAGCACTAACCTTGTCGCTAAATCGTATAAGTATTCCTCCTGGGATTACTCCTTCTAGCCCTTCAGTGCTTTGGGCCAACTCTGTTCTACTGCCATCTTTATAAGGAATAGCCTTAACGTCAATATATCTTTCCCACTCTTGTATGTAAGACTTAGGTAAAGCTATATAATATCCAGGGTTAGCTATCATAGTACGCTTTCCTAAAGGAGATAGTACATAGTATAGGTGACCTTCTCTGGCGAAGTGCAAGGAAGAGTCTATAAGGGTAGAGCTTGTAAAAAGCAGTATACCACCAATTATCATTGGATAGGTATTATTTGCTATTGTTTTGAAAAAATCTGGAGAGCCGCTAGTTTTAGAAAATTTAGTTATTTTCTCAAAAATAGGAATAACTATAAGCGCTAATGAGATTAGCAGTATTAATAAAAAAAGCATTTTATTTTTTCGGTTTGTTTTGGGTTCTGTTCATTTCTGCGGTTTTCTCCATAAAGGAAATATCAATATGCTGGGAAGCCGCTTTGCGAAGGCCGTTTATTGCAGCCTTGCTTTCTATTTCAGTTCTTGTTATGACGCCAGTTACCCGAGGTCGACTGTCAATAAACACTTGAATAGGGCCTATTGACTCGTGGTTAAAAAGTCGGCTACGTGTTTCTACACCATTATTAATGTAGGTTACTGCTACTTTTTCTCGGAAATTATTTTTATTGTATTTCATAAAGTGCGCTTGTTGTAATTAATAATTAATGATATGTTCACAGTCGGAACGCAGGTCTTCTACGTATGGATACTGGTATAATATAGCCTCTGTAAATGTTTCTCTAGTGGATTCTTCAATAAGCCCTTCTGGGATTATTATGAAGTTTTCTGGGTCAAGAGAACTATCCCCAGATACCATTATTTCTATGGATGTTTTAAGTGCGCTGACTGATGTTCTTTCATCAATTAAGGAGTATACTCCGTTGTCAAAGTAAACTAAGCTGTTCATTTTTCTTTAATGTTAGCTGTGATTTAAAAGAGCCCACCTTTTTAGCAAAGGGCTTTATTTCATCTTTAAACACAGGTATATCTCTATGAGATTTACCGTCGTGTATAATATACCCACCTAGCGGGTATCCTTTTGCACCTTTGGCCTTTATATCTACTAAAATCGTTTTTTTAGAATTAGGCCAAGTTGCCCAGTTAACAGGCTTACCTATTAGATCACTGGTTATTTCCTCATAGCTTCCATTCCAAGCAGGGTATTCCATTTCTTTAACACCTGGCATTTGTTTTTTAACTATTCCATCTGTATCTGACATGAGCTATCCCTTTTATAGGTTTTGGATCTTTTTGTCTGTTTATTCTAACTATAAGATGGAACCCATCTTCAGTTTTTATTGCATACGCTTTTATATCTTTATAGGAATAAATAGCGCTTCCGTGCTTTTCGAAGGCATCTTTTTTTGCTTTAACTTCTGTGATAACATCAAGCAATGAATCTGTTACCCAGTCTGGTAGGTTTTCCATAAAATAAAAAAGGAGCCGAAGCCCCTTTAACTAGTCAATCGCGATCTGCATTATCTCTTGTTTTTTCTTTTCAACCCTTATGGTTAACATCCCATTTTTAACCGATGCTTTAACCAATGATATATCGATCTCCTTAGATAGTGGAAACTTTCTAAAAGTTTCACCTTTTAATGAAATGACTAATACGTTGTCTAGAACGCTAAGAGACACATCCTCCTTAGAATACCCAGGGATTGGGATATCTACTTTTGTGTCTTTTGGCAGTTCTGAGGGCCCTTTCGTTTTTTGAAATTCTGAAAATAAATCACTTACCAGTGCGTGTACTAATGTTTCAAATGCTATTGTCATATATTTTAATTTTTTTAGTTAAAATTTTAGTTTAAAAAGCTTATTTCAATTTTTATGCCAAAAAATATAAAAATGTTAAAGCTGGCTTCTTGTCTCCCCCTTTTGCCATTTTGGCATATATGGGCAATGTTTACACTTGTTACCACAGCAATGGTCTCGAGAAAGGTGGTACTTTTCAGTAAGTACCACCAATCCTTTTTTGTTTAAATAGTAATGGTCTTTAGGGATATTTACCCGCATTTACTCATTCCACATTCAATACATGTTACACAGCCGTCTTGATAGCGCAGCTGACATTTTTTTGTCTCATCTGAACACGCTCTATCCTCAATAGTGATTCCGTCTTCGATAAACTTTTTGATAGCTCGAATAACTCCTTTTTTCCAGGTAGATATTCCGTCTGCATCAAAGTTTAGTTTATCTAGCACAGATACTAAATACTGTAGAGGCGTTCCGTGTCTCAGTAGCATAGAGATTAGTTTAGCGAAGTCCCAATACTCCCTATTAAAGCAAGTAGAAAGGTTTCCCTCATCTTTTTCTACGCCATTATCAAACCATATAAAGTGGTATTGATTTTCACCGTCTATTTTTATTTTGCGAATAAAACCACTGTTAACTTTAACAGGTATTTTAAAACTACTAGCTACTCCTGTGAAGATTTCATAAGGCTTCCCTTCATAAAGCCCTATAAATGCTAACCAGGCTTCTCCCTTATTATGGAATTTCTGGATAGTACATTTTAGTTCTTTAGGTCTCTTAGGAGCATGATTGTCTATAAGTGCTTCAGAAGCTCCCATCTTATCTTTCATTGACTCAGTATTAAGTACTCCGCTTCTACACCCATCTCGATAAACCGTAACACCTTTACAGCCACTTTCCCAAGCAGTCATGTAAACTTTTGCCACAGTTTCTACTGTTGCATCTTTTGGTAAGTTAACAGTTACAGAAATGGAGTGATCAATATGCTTTTGTATTTCTCCCTGCATTCTAACTTTTTCAACCCAGTCAGTATCATTAGACATAGCTCCGTAGTAAGGAGATTTTTGTATCCAATAATTAACCTCGTCTTTAGTTAGGTTTTCGATCATAGAGTCGGATAGGCCTTGAACTTTTAAGAAAACTTTAAACTTAGGGTGAAACACTGGAAACTCCATCCAGGAATCACCGACCGCATCGGTGTAGTCTACGCGAACAGAGCTTACCCCAGGTACTACTTTTTTAGAACGGTAGTAAACTGCTAAGAATAAGTTTTCAATTCCACTAGTTGTTTGTGACATCATACTAACAGTTCCTGTAGGAGCTATTGTACTTATGGCTATATTTCTACGACCATATTTTTTCATGTCATTATATAATTGAGGATTCTCATCAAGAATACGTAATAAGAATGGGTTATCCTTTTCAAGATTATGTTCCCAAATAGGGAACGCCCCACGCTCTTGTGCCAAAGTTACAGAAGACTGATACTCAGTAAGTTTTTTAAACTTCATTACTTTAACAGCAAAGTCAGTCGCTTCTTTAGTACCGTACTTATAACCTAGCCCTGCTAGCATATCGCCCATAGCTGTGATGCCATGACCTGTTCTTCTACCCATTTTAGCTTTTTCTAGAATAAGCTCCCATAAAGCAATTTCGCGCTGTTTTACATGCGCAGGCTCAGGGTCATTTTCTAGCTTTGCAAGAATTCTTTCTACGGCTTCTATTTCAAGATCAACAATGTCATCCATCAGCCTTTGAGCTTTTGTAACATCATTTTTGAAAAGTTCCCAGTCGAACTCTGCTTTATCTGTAAATGGATATTTAATATACCCCCACAAGTTGTCAGCTAATAGCCTACACGAGTCACCTGAGGGTAGTGGAATTTCTCCGCCTAAGTTGTTGCTGCACAATCACTTAAGTTTACGCAGGTTTGGACATTTCTGCCAAACTCTCTATGTCCCCATAGAGTACAGACTATATCACCATCCTATCGATATTTTTATAGGAGCAAATCGTCCGGGATTTTATACATAAAAGAAGGCAGTATGTAAGGCTTGATATCCTCAAAAAACTTATATACGTCTTTAGATTTTAGCCTCAAGTAAGTATACTGGTTTTGTTTATTAATTGAAAACTCAAATCCAAGTCTCTCCTTAATTAGAATAGCTTGATGCAAGTTATCACCTTCTGTAAGACGCTTAGTGTTTAAGGATACAGAGCTTATGGCTTCGCCCTTGTAGGAAATAGACCCATCCGCCATGTACAGCATTGCCAGACATTCTGCGTTAATGGACTTATAAGCCAAAACATCTATACCCTTATAACCATTATTATAAATGCGATTATACAGTTTGGTAAAAAATGGGTGACTTTTAGTATAAAGCCTTTTTTGCTTTTTTCTATTCATCCCATTAGTATTATAATCTGTTCTATCTTCAATGATAACAGAAGTGGTATTTTCCAGTATGTCCTTTACATAAAGAGCATAGTCCTCACTTGTTGTATTTAAGATATAAACAGTATTACCCGATTTATACCGCTTATATAGCCCACCATCGCACATAACTGCGAAACTGGTTAATAGCATTTTTTCCTTTTTGTCTTTTATTTTTCTTCCCATAGTCGTTACACCTGCCATACTGGCTTGGCACGGTATTATCTGTTCTAGACTTTCACCGTTTTTAGATTTGTTTTCCATAATAAATTACTTTAATTACGCCGCTACAGTTAACGGATTTGTTGAAGATTCCTTATAGCCATATTTACTATAACAGTTGGGAATGGATTCTTCCCATATCTTATCGAAGAATAAGTTACCGGGCTCGGCACGCGCCCAAGCATTATAAATAATTTTACCCCAAAGCTCTTGAGGATTAATTACTTTTTTTACTTTAGCATCTTTGAGTTTTGCATCTATAGGCCACCTGAGAGTAAACTCAGTATCTCCTCGTTTTACTGCGTTCATGAACTCATCTCTTTGCCTAATAGATATATTAGCTCCAGTGACTTTAGTTTCATCCATTTTAATATCGATGAATCCAGGAGAGTCTGGGTGCAGTATATCCAGGCTAAGCATTAATGCCCCTCTTCTGCCTTCTTGCGCTACTTCTCTAGTAGTATTAGAGTAACGCTCCATAAAGGATGGAACGCCCGTAGAGGTTCTTGCAGCGTTCTTAACCGGAGCAGCAGATGGTCGTAGGAATGATAAATCTACTCCAACTCCAGCTCTGCGTTTCATAAGATGTGCTAAGCGCTCATCTACTTGAAAGATCCCTCCGTAAGAATCAGAGTTATCTGAATCCACTACGAAACAATTTCCTGTTAAAATATGCCCCTCTATAACAAAAGAGTGGGTATCTGGAACAACAGCGCAAAATACGGGTTCAACCCTTTCAGTTGGAGTTACACTAGAAACTTTCCATCTAGGGTATTCTTGAAAAGAGTTATAACTATTTTTAACCCAATTATTTCTATGCTCAGGTCGTATAAAAAACTCCTCCGATAGGTGATTTTTATTTATGAAAACTTTAAATATAAGGTTTTCTTCCTCTGTTAGGTTGGAAATGCTTTCTTGACTAGAAACTTCAGAACAGAATATACCTAGAATTCCACAAATGTTTTGAACATGAACTATATCTTCAACATTAGCTGAGTTAAACATACAAGCTCCACGATCATCGCAATGCCCATCTGCGGCAAAATACCCAGATAGCCAACCCCATAAAAATGAAGTATTCTCTGTTAGAGCAGGAAGCTCTTTATAAGAGTTAGGAATTCCTGAGTAATAGTCCGTTTCCCCTGAGGAGGACACATAACATTCAGAAAAGTATTTACCTAAAGCCGTTCTTTTGTTTCCGTAAATTGTTAAAGAGTCTGCATGATGTGGGTCACTATAAAGTGACCCATCACCATAGCAAAATCCAGCCTGAATGCCAATAGCGGATATATTAGAAGAACTTCTACCCTTCCCAGATTGATTAACTAGTAGATCTCCAGCTTGAAGCTCTTTTGTTAGAACCTCTTTTTTCTTACCTTGTCTTGAAGTGTAAGAAAACCATCTATGCTCAGGAGTAGCATATAATGTTTTTATACTTCCTTTTCCTTTAGAAAGCTTTATCTCTGAAAGTTTTTGGACTCCAAAGTCTTTAATCTCAGAGTTAACCCAGCCCCCTCCAAGGGTAAGTAGCTCTTGCCGAGTGCCAGCTACATCACTTATTGGAATAAATCCAAATTTTCTAGTAAGGATTTTAGTCTCCCCTGCAAGACAGTTTGAAATCGATGTGACTTGGTAACTATTCCCAATCCCGGCCATAGGAGAGCCTTGAGGAATTACTCTATTAAAGTGCTCTAGCATCTCAAAGATTTCATCTTCACTAAGAGGGTTAGGGTATTTACTTTCAATTCTAGCTAGCTCTTTTGCTAGCCTACGATGCATATCGTTTGGTGTTTTTTCTAGTAGTTCTTCATTGTCGTTTTTTAAAGCGTATTTGTCTAGGAATGTTCCAGCTTCAAGCTCTCCGCCGGAAAAATATGTTTTTGAATCGGCCATCGCCTGTTCTCTTGTATACATAAAAACTTAATATTTTGGTTTTTTAGATTTTAATTATTGCTAATTAATGATAAAAATTAGTTTTCACGTTGTCAAAAAAAGTTAAAAAAACTAAATAGTGAGTTACATATAACCCACTATTTATAAAGTACTTACAAAGTTTACTTATTTCAACTTTTTACAAAAAACGTAGATCTCTCTATTTTGAAAAATCTCGTTAATTATGTTTTCGATTATTTTCCAATTTCCATTACTAAGGCCTGCACCAATTTTTGGAATTCCTATTTTCATAGGCTCGGGGAAACTTTTGTCTAAATGAAGAAATGCACTTTCTACTGCATCGTAGTCAACGTAAGTTTTATTTGTATCTCTTCCATATTTATACTGAGTATAAGCATTAACTACCTACATATCTCCACACTGTACAGACAGTATGGTACCCAGTTTTGTTATGTCTCCAGGGGTAGTCATTGAGTCTACCTTTTCAGCCCCTGGGCATTTTTAGCTATTTGCTTAGCAATGCCGCTTCTCATAACACAAAAGCAATTACATCTGTGAGCTAGGACATCTAACGAAAAGGGGACTCTAATAAGTCCCCTTCAATATATTTAATCATATTAATGTATCCAGCAGTTTGAGATCTCGCCCTTAACTACCATAGGCACCGAGGGCGCGTAAAAGTTAAAAGCATCGATCATTACTTTTTCAAGTGTTCTACACACTATTTCAGCGCAATCTTTGTGCGCCTCCACGAGAATTTCCATTCTATGTTATCTACTTATTTCTAAGTAGATCGGACCATATCTTGACCTTATAAAAAGATCCCCCCTGTTTCGGCGTGTCACCTACTCCTTTCGGATGGCCTCTGAACTATTTAAAAGTTTTATATTTAAAAATACTATTACTAGGTTCAAATTCTTTTAAAATCTCATTTACCTTTTTAGCTGACTCAACTCCAAATCGTAGATAAAAGAAATGCCTCCCATCCTTTTTACGTTCTTGCCCTAACTTTGGATAAAGGGCCCACACATCTTCAAAGTAAGGGATAAGTATTTTTATATGCGTTTCTTTATCATGTCTATGAGTATTAAGGTTATAAAACCCTTTTTTCTGATGTAAAGAACCATTATCAAAAAATGAAAGAGCTACTCCAAGCTCATTTAGCCTCAGTAACTTTAAGTCAAGGGGCTCTAGTGCTATTTCTGTTATTTTGGGGTGGGGCTGTGTTGCAAATTGATATAAGGTAGTTTTTGAAAAACCGTTATTTATAATACCGTTAGGGCTTCCAAACTTTAACGGAGCCACTAGTGACGATTTATATTTTATATACTCTAAATATTTACTATTTGTAGAGTACTTATGATAATTTGCAGATTTAGCTTTATACAAGCACCCATCCCCAAGTACGGAAGATGCTAGAATTTGCACGCATGAAATTCCTAAATCAAGCATATAGGCTTTTTTATCAAAGCAGTCCCTTGAGCAATATTTTGAGTTTTCTGATTTGCTCGCAAGTTTATTATATGAGCGGCCGCAGTAAGTGCATTTTAATTCTATAGTATTCATTTTTATTTTAAATAGCTGCTGATTGTCCCTATTTGTAGAATTTTTACCGAATTGGTATCTACAACCTAACAGGAGTTTCCAGCAATTAAGGGGGTTTAACCACAACAAAATCTATCGTGGACAACTAGGACTATTTTAGCGTCCCAGACGTTTTCATCTATTTCATGCTTCATCCAGCATAGGGCCAACTTTGTTACACTAGCACCGGCACCTTGAAATGGTTGATTCTTTGCTACGTTTTTTAAGTGAGCAACCTTACCTTTATCGTCCCAGTCAACTCCATGAAATATTCTTCTTCTGCCATCAAGCGGAGAATAAGCGTATCCGTTTTTCATAGCGTCATTAGTCACTTTATCTAGAGTTTGCTTTATAGTTGGGAACACAGTAAAGTACTTTTCAATTAAGTCTTTAGCGTCATTTAATGAAATTCCAAGGTCATTACTTAGTTTACCTGGACCCATTCCATATATCAACAAGTGCCCCAAAATTACTTCTGGGCTTGGACTGTCTCTTTATGTTTGTTTGCATATCTACCTAAATGGTCACGAGCCTCATAATGCTTTTGGTGGCATCTTTTACATAATATCTCTAGGTTCCCTACATCCGAATTGCTTCTATCCTCATTAATATGATGAACAAGAAGATTAGAGGTAGACCTGCACTTATTACATAAACTTGGTTTAGTGCCAAAAGCTTTTTTATTATATGTAGTCCAACCATTTTTAAATTGATGGTTATTCTCTCCGTGTTGGCTATTTCCAGAACCAACTCCAGGCGCTTGTATTAGGTTGTGCCTAATCCTATATTGTTGCTGTATACAAGCACAACTACATTTACGGCTACAGTATTTTTTTCTTTTAGGCTCTATATGCTTTTTGCATTTCAAACATAACCCCTGTTCAGTCTCTACACCTTCCTTTAGCAGGCTTGGCTCGGGATTGCCCTCAGCACCATCTGGTAGGGTTTCCCCGAATTTAAGGGTTTTTGATTCGGCTTGATTAGTTTTCATTAACCGAATGTGATGCTCTTTGCAGGATTCCTGTATTTTTTTTTCATCTCTTTTTTAATTACTGGGTCTCCTGCAGAGTCCAGTAACACATCTCCTTTTTCATCCCTTTCGAAGAAATCATCATAAGGTATTCCAAATATTAGGGAAGCACTGTAAGAGTGAAGATCCATGTTATTACTAAGAGCGTATATAAATTGCGGCTCTTTTGAGATGTGCGCTAATAAGCGAAGTTCTTGGCCGCTGAAATCTGCACAGATTAATCTGTAATCTACATGTTGTGCTCTAAAGCACTCTCTGTACTCAGGGCCTGCTGGAATATTTTGTAGATTAGGGCTTCCTGACGCCATTCGCCCACTATCTGCTCCAAGTTGTTTAAAGGAGGAGTGGATTCTACCCGTTATAGAGTTTATATGTTTATCTACGAATTCTTTACCATACGTAGTAACCTTTTTCATATGCTCTCTAAAGGCAAGTAAAGGTTTTATAACCGGGTGGTTTATTTTTTTGAGCTCTTCCTCACCAGTTGACTCTATATTTTGCCCAGTTATCTTATTTAAGATTGGAAGCAATTGCTGTGGAGATCCGTAGTTAATATCAGCTTCTCCAAAAAGGGTCATATTGCAGTATGGTAAAAAATATTCATCTAAGGCAGCTATAGCAACCCGTGTTTCTTTTTCAGACTTATTAGCAAGGCCCAGCCACATCTCTGTATCCAAGAAAAGCCCATTGTACTCCATATCTCCTGTTACCCTAGTAGTCTCACATTCTAAACGGTATAGATCATGCATGCCTCTCTCATTTAATAATTTTAAAAGGCTATTTTCTAGGTTTACTAAATGCTCTATATCCGTCCCAGCGTACTCAAGCTGCTCATCTGTAAATTCTTCACCAAACTTAGCGCCAATAAATGACTTTTGTTGGCTTTTTGATATGTTTACGTTTAAGTGTTTGCTTAACAACCCTTTTAGCGAGTTGTCCGCCTGTATGATTCCTCTAGTAAGAAGCTGTGCCGCAACTAATGTACATCTAACATTATGAACATCTATTCCAAAAGTAGACTTAATGAATGTATAGTCGAACTTAGCATTATGAAATATTTTAATAATGGTATGATCGGCAAGTAAGCCCCTTATCATGCCGTAGCAATCCTGTATTCTAGCAAGATCAAATACATATTGCCTATAGGTATTACCTATTTGCAGTAAAAGCATTTTTTCTTGTATTGCTTTAAATCCAGTTGTTTCCGAATCCACACCTAATTTATTTTGAGTGGATAAATAGTTTATTGCTGTTTCACAGTCTTTTT